>Ga0155145_116_pt1 | contig 2124 bp, 3 predicted proteins | sample RifCSPhighO2_01_FD_106113 | JGI IMG/M metagenome (GOLD analysis project Ga0155145, IMG submission 106113) | Candidatus Liptonbacteria bacterium RIFCSPHIGHO2_01_FULL_57_28 | reverse complement strand
AGCTTGCGATCGGCACAGTGGACTCCTGGTTCCTGTGGAACGTGACCGCGCCGCGTATCCATGCCACTGATTACACTAACGCTTCCCGCACGCTACTTTTCAATATCCGGAAGTTGAAATGGGACAGGTCCCTTTTGAAAATCTTCGGCATACCCGCGAGCGCTCTGCCGCGTGCCCTGCCATCCAAGTTCCACTTCGGCGATCTGAACCCGCGCATCCTGGGCTTCAAGCTGCCGGTGCTCGCGATGTGCGGCGACCAGCAGGCCAGTTTGTTCGCGGCCGGCACCGCGCCCGGCACGGCCAAGGTCACTTACGGCACCGGCGCTTTTTTCATGCAGATCCTTGGCGGGAAATATGAGCGCCGTCCCGGCTTCTTCACGACCATCGCCGCGAGCGGCAAGCGCCCGGTCTTCGCGCTCGAGGCCAAGGTCAACCAGGGCGCCGCGGACGTATTGAAGGTTCTGCACCAGCCCTTGGCCCTGCACCGGACGATAGCGGGGATAGTCGAGGAGGTAGGGGAGATATTGGCCCGGCTCAATCCGCAGCCGGCGAAGGTCATAGTGGACGGTGGCATCACCAAATACCGCAAATTGCCAGCCATCCAGCGCGCCGTTTCCGGTATCCGCGCCGAGCGCCAAAGCACGCCAAACGGCACCGCGCTGGGCGTCGCGAAGCTTATGCGTTAACGCGAGCTACCGGTCCTTGAGCCGATACACGAACTTTAGTCCTGACCAGGTTTCGTCTAAGGCTGCAACTTTGATATCCACGAGTCCGGCCGCAAGCCCGATGGCTTGAACCTTGCTCTCGTTCAGATCCGTGCCAAGCTTGCCGGATTTTGGCCAGGAGACCCAGAATATGCCGCCGGGCTTCAAAAATCTCTTAACTCTCGGAAAGTCCTTCTTCAAGATTTTCTCGTCTTTTGAAAAGAGGTGAATGTAATCAAATTTTCCGGAAAGCGCCTTGGCAAAACCGGGCGATACCTCTTCGAACAGGCGCAGCACCTCCCTCGGTGCTCGTAGTAGGATACCGCGCATGCCCTCTTTAACGCCCATCTTTTTAATGAATGGTGTTTTTGAGTACCCGGCTGTGCCGCTACTAGTGGGCATGTGTACAGTATAATCCCTGACGAATTCGGACTACACCCAATGTTCTCGGGCGGAAGGGGTGGGACTCGAACCCACAAACCCCTTACGGGGTTCCGCTTTTCGAGAGCGGTGCCTTAGCCATTCGGCGCACCCTTCCAGATGCGAGTTTCACTATATTCCACATAGATTACCCAGGCAAACCCCCGTATTTGGTGCCCCCGGGCCGAATCGAACGACCATTAGCAGGTTAGGAACCCGCGGTTCTATCCATTAAACTACGGGGGCGTTGAACAATTGGAACCGCTAGTATACTATATGGGCACTTGCGAATATCCGCAATTCCAAAATGGGCCTATGGTGAAGTGGCTATCACGCGACTATGGCATAGTCGAGTTCGGGGTTCGACTCCCCGTAGGTCCACAAAAATTAGTTTTAAGCATATAATCAAGCTCACAATATTCGCATGAAACTCTCCGTATTCGGCGTCGGTTATGTCGGCCTGGTCACGGCCGCTTGTTTCGCGGAGCTCGGCAACGACGTCCTGGCCTGCGACATCGACGAGAATAAGATCAAGAACCTGCGCGAGGGCGTCATCCCGATCTACGAGCCCGGCCTGGAGGAGATAGTTAAGCGTACCGCCGGCGCGGGACGGTTGAAGTTCACCACCGACTCGGCCGAGGCCGCGAAGTTCGGCGAGATCGTCTTCGTCGCCGTCGGCACGCCGCAGTCGGACGATGGCCATCCGGACATGAAATATGTCCGCGCGGTCGCCGAGTCCATCGGCGAACACATCTCTGAGCCGCGCACGATAATCGTCATGAAATCCACCGTGCCGGTGGGCACCTCCGGGGAGGTGCGTTCGATAATAGAGGCCAAGCTCCAGGCGCGCGGCGGCGATGCCGCCGGGCTGGAGTTCGCGACGGTCTCCAATCCGGAGTTCCTGAAGGAGGGCGACGCCATCCGCGATTTCATGCGGCCGGACCGCATCGTGATCGGCGTCGTGGAGGATTGGGCCAAGGAGAGAATGTCCGATCTTTAC
>Ga0155145_130_pt2 | contig 3912 bp, 1 predicted proteins | sample RifCSPhighO2_01_FD_106113 | JGI IMG/M metagenome (GOLD analysis project Ga0155145, IMG submission 106113) | Candidatus Liptonbacteria bacterium RIFCSPHIGHO2_01_FULL_57_28 | reverse complement strand
GGCGGTATACTTTATAAGGAGGCGTCGGAAACACAGCTGATTTTAATGCGGCGCAAAATACTCTTCTTGGCGCTCTTGTTGTTTTTCTTCCTGCCGCTCCACGCGCGGGCGGCTTCTTTGAGCGTCACTCCCGCCAGCGGCACGTTCACGGTGGGTTCCACTTTCACGGTGGCCGTGGTCGTGGATACCGACGGCAAACCGATCAATACCTTCGAGATCTTCCTGAGGTTCCCGGCGGACAGGCTGCAGATCGTGTCGCCCGCCACGGGGGAATCCATCGCCAGCGTCTGGGTCGGCCAGCCGAGATTCGATAACCGCAACGGCACGATAGAACTGCGCGGCGGCATACCCGGAGGCATAACCACCGGGCGCGGCGTGATCGCGAACATCCAATTCCGCGCCAAGAGCGTTGGCGATGTCTTTGTGAGGATAGGCGAGAATTCCCGGGTGCTGGCGAACGACGGCTCGGCCACGGATATCCTGCAGGATACGAATGGGGCCGCGTATCGTATCGTCCTGCCGCCTCCAGCCGGACCGCTCGTGACCTCGCCCACCCATCCGGACCAGGACCGGTGGTATACCGAACAGCAGGTGACCTTCAGTTGGGGAGACGAACCGAACGCTTCCGGCTACAGTTACGTTTTAAGCCAGAATCCGATCGATGCCCCGGACAACATATCCGAAGGCCCGCGGACCAACGTGGCCTACGCGGAAGTCGCAAGCGGGGAATGGTATTTCCATATCAAGGCCCTGCGTGACGGCACCTGGGGCGGCGTAACCCATTTCGCGGCGCATATCGACCGGGAGCCCCCGGCCGAATTCCAGGTAGAGATAATCTCCGGGATGTGGACAACCCAGACCCAGCCGGTGGTGCAGTTCTTTTCCACGGACGCCCTCTCCGGCCTGGACCATTTCGAGATCAAGATCGTGCCCTTGGACGGCGAGCTGGATCCGAACAGCCTTTTGTTCGTGGAAGCCACCAGTCCGCATATTTCTCCGCCGCTTGATGTCGGCACGTACGACATCATAGTCCGCGCCTACGACAAATCCGGCAATTACCGCGTCGGCACCGAGCGCCTGCATATAGTGGGCGGACTCAGCCGCTTCTTGAACGATAATGGCGTGGTCTTGGGCCGGTCGTCCGTCCTCCCGTGGACCTGGCTTCTGGCCGGCATCCTGCTGGTTTTGGTCCTCGTGATCCTCATCTTGTATTGGGCCAGGAGGCGCCACAATAAAATGCACTCCGTGAAGCCGGAGGAGATGCTGTCGCCGGACGTCAAAGCTCAGCTCCAGGAACTGCAGATGTACCGCCAGAAGTACGCCAAAACGCTAATGGTGTTCCTGGCGATATTAGCGTCGCTTTGGATGGGTCAGGCGGCAACGGCCGCGGAACCGCTGGCCCCGCCGCTCATCATCAGTTTTTCCGAGAACATATCCAATCAGGAGATATTCTATGTCGGCGGGCAGACCGTGCCGGAAGCGCAGGTCATCCTGCACCTGCAAAGCACCGAGACCGGCGAGGTCTTTTCCACAGAGGTGTCGTCCGACCGCAAGGGCGACTGGTTCTATCGCCACTCCGGCTTCCTGCGCACCGGCGAATACATACTTTGGGCGCAGGTCGCGGCGGATGAGGAGGTCAGCCCGCCCAGTCCCCAGGTGCGCATCAATGTCGAGACCGCCGCTTTCGAGTTCGGGTCTTCGCGCCTGAGCTTCGCCCTGATCTACTTCACCGCCACCGTCTTCTTGGTTATTTGCGTCATCGTTTTGCTCTTCGTGCTCTACAGGTACGTGATGGGCATTAGGCGGAAGAGGCAGCGGCTCCTCACCGATCTGCGGATGATCGAAGAGAAGATCCGCAGGGGCTTCGCGGTCCTGCGCAAGGACGTAGAGGCCGAATTGGCGCTCCTGAATCGGGCGGACGGCCGGGAACTTTTGCCAGAGGAGAAGTTCCGCGCGGAGGAGTTGCAAAGGGACATCGAGAAGATCTCGGAGCGCATCGGCGAGGAGGTTTGGGAGCTGGAAAAGGACGCGGCGGCCTAAGGGGTGTTATAATTCAGGCCTATGCGCTCTTGGCAATGGGTCCTTTGGGTCGGCGTCGGCGTTTTCATCCTGACCCGCGTCCTGACCCTGGCCTCCTTCCCGATCTTCAACGATGAGGCCATATATATCCAATATACCCAGTATATCCACGAGGATTTCAGCCAGTACCGCCTGATCTCTGCGGGCGGCAACGCTTATCTCGACTGGAAGCCGCCGTTGCAATATTGGCTAGGCAGTATCTTTGTCGGCGCCACGGGCGACCCCTTGCTGGATGGCCGCCTGACATCGTTTTTCATCTCGCTATTCGGGCTTTTGGGGATATACTTGTTTATACGGGAACTTCTCGGCAAAAGAGAGGCCGCTTTCGCGGTGTTGTTGTACGCGCTGCTGCCGACAGCTCTTTTCTTCAATGGCCAGTATATCGCGGAGACGTTCGTGTTCTCGCTTGCGCCCTGGATGTACTGGGCCTTTCTCAAAGCGGTGCGCGCCGAGAAGGTCCGCTGGCAGTATGCCGCACTGGGCGCGGTCTTCGGCGGCTTGCTCCTGCTCGCGAAGCAGTCCGGCATGATGTATCTCGGCCTGTCCATCCTACTGCCACTCACCTTCTTGAAAAGCGGCGGGGAGAGGCAGGACTGGCGGGGGTTCTTCGTGCGCCTCGGCGCGATCGCCGCCGGCGTGGTCGGCGCGCTGATCCTACGCCGCCTGGGGCTTTCCGCCGAATCGGTCCAGCTGGAGGATCAGTTCAACAGCAATTGGCTCATGGGCATCCGGGAGGTATTGGGTTTCCCACTCGGTATCTGGAAGGTCAACTGGGACATGGTCTATGACTATTACCGATACTATTATTCCGCCTTCATCCTCCTGCCCATTATTTATTTCTTTTTCATAACTTTGCGCCAGCGCGAGGCGTGGCGCGCGGCCATCGGCCTGGGGTTCCTGGGCGGGTCGGCGGCGGTGCTTCTACTGCTTCGGGGCTTCAATGAATACATTTACAACACCGCGACCATCGTCTTCCTGGTGCCCCTCTTGGCGGCGACCTTTTTCGCGGCGCTGCAGAAGATCGGACCGCGCGTCCTTTGGACTTTGACACTCGCGTCCTTTGTCGGCCTTGGCGCGCATTGGGTATATCAGGACGCGCTTATGAAAGTATCTCCGGCGGACTACATCCGCCGCAGCACGCCCTGGGCCGTGCGCGGCTACCTGGAGAACTGGTCCGGGGGTTTTGGAGTGGCCGAGGCGATAGCTTATGTCAAAGGACAAGAAGGCCCCGGGCTTGTGCTAGCTGATCCGCAATGGGGCAATCCCCGCACCGCCTTAGAGGTATACAACGCCACGTCGCCTCGGACGATGCAAATCATCGGGCTGACCAGCGATTTTCAGACCGCCGCCGGCACGCTAGCGGCCAAGGAGTTCATCCTAGCCCAACCATTCAAGACGCGTCTGGTCGTTTTCTCCGCGGCCCGGAACGAGACCCGCGCCGTCTGGCAGGACAATGTCACGAATTTCTTATGCGACAACCGCAAGGAGATACAGATCGAACCGACCCAGCCGCCGATAATCATATGCAGCTTCTGAAAAAGAAAATGCTCTGCATCCCGGGCCTTGGCGGCCATCGCAGCGTGTTCGCGGAGTACGTATCGCTTTTGCCAGGATACGAGATGGAATTTGTGGAGCTTGTGGACCGTCGCAGGACCTTGGCGGAAGCGCGCGCGGCGTTATCCGCGGCCAGCGGACCGGTCATCCTGTTTTGCCACTGCTACTCCGCGCAGATGGGCATCCAACTTGCCGCGGAGATGCCGGAGAAGATCAGCCAACTAATATTCCTAGAGCCCTTCTTTGTCGAGCTCCAGCTCTGGATGAAGCTTCTGCTGC
>Ga0155145_114_pt1 | contig 7633 bp, 8 predicted proteins | sample RifCSPhighO2_01_FD_106113 | JGI IMG/M metagenome (GOLD analysis project Ga0155145, IMG submission 106113) | Candidatus Liptonbacteria bacterium RIFCSPHIGHO2_01_FULL_57_28 | reverse complement strand
GCGGGGGAGATGCCGGACTTCTTCTGGTATTCCGCGAGCGCGGCTTTGGTCGCCACGCCGAAATATCCGGTGGCGCCGACCGTGGCGAGCCTGGTCGCCGCCGGACCGCTTTGCGTCGAGATCAGGAAGGCCTGCAGCCAGGTCACGTCCGCACCCTTTGATTTCAATTCCAGGTCGCGCTTCGGCACCGGAGCCGTCGCGGCGGCCGCTGTCGCAGTTACAGCCGGCTTTTTCGCGATGACGGTTTTGCCGTTCAGCGCGTTTGTGAGCACATCCGGTAGTTCGATGCCCAGGCCTTTGGCAGCCGTCAGGTCCGCGCGGTAGTTCTTCGCCATGAAGCTGGCCGCGTCGGCATCGTCCTCCGCTATCTCTGCCGCGAAGTTCATTTTCTCGGCGATGGTGAACGCGCCCCTGAGCCGCGGTAACGGATCCGCGGCCTTGCCGTTCTTGCGGATTTCTATATGGAGATGCGGCGAGCCGCCGCCGGCGTTACCGGTGTTGCCCACGTAACCGATGAGCTCGCCCACGCTCAGGAGCTCGCCCGGCTTCAGGTCGGCGACGCGGTCCAGGTGCATATAAATGAATATCTCGCCGCCCGGGTTGGCCGTGGTCACGTATTTGCCGGCGCCGTTCCAGACACCCGTCTCCAGCACCACCGCCTTGGTCGGCGAGACGATTGGCGCGCCCTTAGGCGCCAGGATGTCCTGGCCCTCGTGCCTGCGGCCGCCGCTCCTGCGATCGCCGAAGTCGGCGGTCAGGTCAGCCGGGTTCACGCCAAAAAGGACGGGCATCGGGATTATGAATACCGGCTCCAAGGACAACTCCGCCACCCGGCTGCCCATGCGGGCGTTGTTCGTTTGGAGCCAGAGATAATATGTTTCTTCCGAGCTGGCGGCGAAGGCCCCGGCAGGGACAACAACGGCCAGGAGCATTGCCAAAACCAAAAGAGCGCTAAAAACCGAGCGTCGTATCATGCCACCCCATTATACCCGCCCGAAGGCTATCCTCCAAGACGCTCACCTCTCTCCACCGCCGGTTTGGCCAGATAGGTATATATTTGTATAAAAGCGAACAGCAGGCTTAGAGTGAGCGGGCCAAGGAAGATGCCGATCGGGCCGAAAAAGGCGATGCCGCCCAGGACCGCGAGCAGGACCAGCAGGGGATGCAGGCGCATGCCGCTGCCGATGAGCTTGGGACCCAGCAGATTGTCGATGAGGCCGACGGCCAAGGTACCCCAGACCGCCAGCCCGATCGCCTGCAGGAAGTGTCCGGTGATGAAAAGATAGGCGATCGCGGGCAGGACTACGAGGGAGGTGCCGACCGCGGGGATAAGCGCGGCAATGGCGGCCACGGTGCCCCACAGCACGCTCGAAGGCACGCCGAAAATGGTGAAACCGATGGCCGCGACCGCGCCCTGGATGAGCGCGATGGCCAAACTGCCCTTGACCACGGAATTGATCGCCAGCTTCAAACTGCCGAGGACCTTCTCGTCATCTTTGTCCTCCAAAGGGCTGAGCGATATGAGCTGCCTCTTCAATCTGTGTCCGTCCCGCAGGAGGTAATACAGAGCGACGAAGAAGATGAACAGATCTAGCAGCCAGGCGCTGATGCTGGAAAGCGCCGAACCCAAATGGCTCAAGAGCCACTCCAAGCCGCGCTTCGCGTAGATGTCCAGGTCGGCGGAGAGGCCTCTGAAGAACGTCTCCGAGCCGGGGTAGAGGCCCGACAACCGATCTCCTAGATTATCAATGACCGAGGCGATCAGGTTGTCCTCGCCGCCCACCCCGATCAGGGAGCCATAAAGCTGGCCCGCTTCGCCGAATATCTGCGCGCCGATCAGCGTGAGCGGCACCAACACGCAGACGATGGTCACGAATACCGTGATCAAAGCCGCTAAACTCTCGCGGTTGCCGAGCTTGCGCAATATCCTTTTGTGCAGGGGTTCCAGCACCACCGCGAAAACCGCCGCCAGCGCGAGCGGCGCCAGGAACGGCATGAAGATCAGGAACGCCAGGATGACCGCTCCGGCCAGGAGCGCGAGTAGGAACCTGAGCTGCGCCTCGCGGTTGATCATATGGAGAGTATATCAGAGCGTCGCCAATCGCGTCACTGATACTGGATATAGCTCGGCTGGGGGCTGAGCCGCAGGACCTCCTCCGGCGCCATCAGATGGCCGCCAACCGAGTTCGGGTCATTCTTGTAGAAGAGCTTGAAGCCGGTGAACTGCACGGGCTCCGCGGCGATGTAGTCCTTGTACGTGCGGATCTTCTGCGGCGCGTTGCCGAAGCCGTCCGCGTCGATGACGACCTGCACCTCCGGCAAGGGCCGGATGTTCCCCGCGTTCGTTAGCATCGGCTGGGTGAAGCGGTGCACTATGAGCATTTTCGGCGGCAGGCGGTTATCGCGCACGATCTTTGCCAGGTACTCGGCGACATAATTTATATCCGCCGCGTCCATGGTGCCGATGACCGTGCCCGGTGGCCTGCCGGTCTTCATGGAGAACTCCGGGTCCAAGGCCAAATGCACGTGCGGCAGCTTCAGATATTTTTCGAGCAGGGGCACTTCCGCTTTCACGTTGCTGAAGCCCACCTGCACGTCCAGAAAGACCAGCGCGTCTATCTTCGCGGCCATGGCCAGAACCTTGTCGATCTCGCTCGCGGGCATACGCAGCCGATACATGCCTGCCTCACCCGGGCTGCCCTGCGCCGTCACGGCGATGTAGTGGAGCGCCGGCGCCACCGGGGTCGTGGGATCCGCGGCCTCCCATTTGCGGACTTCGGCCATAAGCATGCCGAGCATCTGCTCTTCCGGATATTCTCCGAGGACGCCCATCTTTGTGGAATAAAGGTTGCCGTAGTAGGCGACGACGCGCTTGAAGGGCAGGACGGCGCCGGGATCCGGATATGGCGCGTCCCTGACCGGCCAGGGTCCGATCACGGCCGGAGTGGTCGTCGCGGCGGTGGAGCTTGCAGCGGTGGAGGTGGGCGCGGCTTTGGGCGGCGGCAGGTTGGCGAGCGCTAGCATCTTCGCGTCGTACGCGTCCTTGTCGAGCGGCGGGTATTTCGGCTCGACCATCTGCTCGACGACATTCTTGACCTCCGCGATGACGCCGTTGCTCACTATAGTGATCGATCTGGGCCGGCTGACGATGAGCGCCAGCGCGGCCAGAAGGACGATCAGGGATATTTGGGACCGCCTACTCATGACTCCGCGCCGGCCGTGTTGTTGCGGAACTGCCAGACGTTCTGCAGGACGAAGAAGGCCAGGATCAGGGATTCCAGGGTATTGATGAGCAGGATCGTCCGGGCCGCAAAGGTCAGCGGAACATGCATCGGATTCAACGCGAAGACCATCGTGCTATGCAGGAGCATACTGATCGGGTCCATGCGCAGGCCTTCGAAAACTCCAGGCGCGATGAGCGACAGGTACCAGTACTGGAACGCGAAAAACACGATGAACTCGAAGACCACCGCCGAGAGCAGGAACAACATATGAAACGGCTTGCGCACCTCCTCGATCACCTCCGTGGCGATGAGGATCACAAACAAACCGCCGGCCAGGGCGCTAACCAGGACCACAAAAACACCCGGGGTGTGGCTGCCGAACAAAAGGTCGAAAACGCCGATCACGGCGCTTTCCACACCTAAAAGCAAAGCGACGCCGGCAATGGAGTGGGCGAAGTTGAAGCGCTTCCTTGTCCGCGGCTGGCCGTTCATCTAGTTACCTTTAGTGTAGCAGATTTCGAATAACTTCATCCAAGCTTCATTTGGTTTTCATTTAATGAGTCCAATGGATTTAAGGGTTTTCAGAGTGTCGCGCCGGAAGCTGCTCGTGGCGGTCATAGTGTTCGCAGTGTACGTCCTGGCCGCGAAGGCCGGCAGCGCCTTTTACGCAGGCGGCCGCGCCGCGCCGGCCATCGTGTTCCCGGCCGCGGGCGTCTCTATCGCCGCCCTTTTTCTGGAGGGTTATGGCCTCTGGGTAATCATAACCGCCGCATCCCTTTTCAATAGCTTCTTGAACGCCACGCCGGTTTTGACCGCGCTCGGCATCGCCTCCGGCAGCACCCTGCAGGCCCTGCTCGGAACCTATCTCCTGCGGCGCTTCAAGTTCGACCCGCGGCTGTGGCGCTTCCGGGATATGGCCCTCATGGTGGGCGTCGCTGTCGGCGCGACTATTATCTCGCCGACCACGGCCGCGCTCATGTCCTGGCTCACGGGCCTGCGTGGCGCGGTAAGTCCGGTGCAGCAATGGATATCGTGGTGGCTGGGCGGCGTCCTTGGCGTGATGCTCATCACGCCCTTCCTCATTTCCTGGGTCACGCATCCCAAACTGCGCCTTACCCGCAGGTCGGTGCTGGAGGGCGGCATCGCTTTTCTTGCCCTGGCCGGCATGAGCTGGCTCATATACTGGACCCCGACGAACAGCTGGGGCGGCGTGCCGCTGATCTACGCCCTGCTGGTGCCGCTCTTTTGGATATCGCTCCGTTTCGGGAACCGCGAGACAATCACGGGACTGCTTGCCATGTCCGTCATCAGTTTGACCGGAACCGTTTTCGGCTGGCACGGCGATCCCGCGGCCACTCTCGGCACGCGTCTTTTCCAGGTACAGCTCCTCAATATCATCCTGAGCTGTATCTTCTTCATCGTTAGCGCCATTTCCGAAGAGAGGCATATGGCCGAGGCCACTTCCAAGAGCTACGTCAATCAGCTGGAGGAGGCGTTCGAGAAGTTGAAGTCCGCGGACCAGGCCAAGACCGAGTTCATCGCCATCCTGGCGCACGAGCTCCGCAACCCGCTGGCGCCGGCCCTGAGCTCGCTGGAATTCCTGGAGCTCCAGGAATTCAGCACTCCGGAAAAAGAGGAGGCGGCCATGCAGGCCAAACGCAACATCAAGAACATGAGCCATCTGCTCGACGACCTTTTGGATGTTTCCCGCATCAGCCAGGGCAAGATCAAATTGCAAAAGGTGCCGGTCAAATTGTCGGCGCTCGCCGCCCGCGTGGTTCAGAACGTCCAGCTCTTAGTGGACAGCCGCCGCCACAAGCTTGCGGTGGATGTGCCGGATGACCTGCCGGAGGTCCTGGCCGACTCCCTGCGCCTGGAGCAGGTCCTCACCAACCTTTTGACTAACGCGGCGAGGTACACCGAGCCGGACGGCAAGATCTGGCTCACCGCCTGGGAGGAGAAGGGCAAGATGGTCATCAAGGTCCGGGACACCGGCATAGGCATAACGCCTGAGACCTTGCCGGACATCTTCGAGATGTTCAACCAGGCCCGGCGTGGCGCCTCGAGAACGTCGGAGGGGCTGGGCATTGGACTGGGGCTCGTGAAAAAGCTGGTGGAACTGCACGGCGGCACTGTCGTGGCGTACAGCGAGGGCGTGGGCAAGGGCAGCGAGTTCACCGTGCGGCTGCCGCTGGCCGCGGCGCCGAGCGCGAAAAACCCCGGCGCGCCCGTCTCTGCCGCGCCGGAGAAAAAAATGGCGCACCGGGCAGTCAAGGCAAGCAAGAAAAGGATATTGGTAGTCGATGACAACGAGGCCGCCGCGAACGCGCTGGTGAAACTCTTCAACCGGCTGGGGCACGAGGCCCGCGCCGCTTACCGCGCCCAGGCCGGCATAGACGACGCCTTGGATTTTCGGCCGCACATCATCCTGCTGGATATCGGCATGCCGGAGATGGATGGCTACGAGGTCGCGAGGAAACTGCGCGGCTATCCGGAGTTCGAGAAGACGATCATCGTCGCCGTGAGCGGCTATGGCCAGGAGGAGGACCGTCAGCGCTCGCGCGAGGCCGGCTTCGATCAGCATTTGGTGAAACCGGTGGATCTGGATACCTGGCGCGGCCTGCTGGAGAAAGCGTAGCCGCCGGGCGCGGCTGCGCCTTGACAAGTTTTTGCGGCGCGATTATCATTCAAACATATATTTGAATGATATGGCCAAGGCAAATGTGAAAAACGCGGAATCCCTGGCGCGGCAGCTCCGGGCGGCGGGGGATGCGACCCGCCTGCGCATCCTGCGGACCATCTCCGCGCGCTCCAGCCGCAGCCGGATTTGCGTGTCCGAGGTGGCGGCGAAGCTGGGTTTGGGCATAGCCATCGTGTCCCATCACATGCGGACACTGGCGCGCGGCGGGCTGGTCAGCCCGGAACGCCACGGCAAACGCATCTGTTATTTACTGAACGATTCGAAACTAATAAAACTAATCCGAACTTACAAATAAAATGTCTAAGACCATAAACGTGAACGCCTCGGAATTTGAAAAGGAGGTTTTGCGGTCCAGCATTCCCGTGTTGGTGGATTTCTGGGCCGAGTGGTGCGGCCCTTGCCGCATGATGGCGCCCGTCCTGGACCAGATCTCCGAGGAGCAGGCCGGCAAGCTGAAGGTCGTGAAAGTGGACGTCGAGGATGCATTGAACGTCGCGCTCGCGCAGAGCTACGATATCCGGAGCATCCCGAATATGAAACTCTTCCGGGACGGCAAGGTGGTCAGGGAGTTCATCGGCCTGCGCCCGAAGGAGACCCTGCTGCGGGAGATCGGGGAGCTTTCCTAATCCGATTATTTCAACGATGGGGGCAGCCGGCCCAGCAGCAAGGCCGGCGCATTCCTTCGATAAGCTCCGTGCGCGTCCTCTCGATCCGGTGACTTCTCGTCTCTGGTTTCTTAGCGGAGATAACCCAGCAGAGCCACTCGTTGCGCGCGAGCGGCGTGATATCCTCCCATGCCGCTCGCGCCGCTGGAGAAGAAACTAGGATCTTGCGTAAATCCGCCGGCACTCTATGTGTGAGTTTGATCATTCTATTTCCTGTACTGGACGTGATCGGAACCTTTTTAGGTTTCGAACGATTTAGGATTTAGAATCCAATAACAGCAAATCTTTTTCGGAAAGAGCTTCCAGGGAAGAAACGACAAGGTCGGCAATCTGTATCCTTGGATCGGATGAGGAATGATGGTCAGGTATTGCAATGCATTTCATTCGAGCCGCTTTGGCAGATAGCACGCCATTAGGAGAGTCTTCGATGGCCAGGCAATGCTCCGGAGCCACGCCAAGTTTCTCTGCGGTTGTAATGTATACGCCAGGATGAGGCTTGCCGTATGATTCGTGTTCGGCAGAGTAGATTGTTTTCAGATCTTTTCTTATATCTATCTTCTCAAGCACTGCGTTAATAATCTCGGTGAGCGACGAAGAGGCGATAGCCATTGGAAGGTTTCTCTTCTTAAACAAAGTGATTGTATTCTGAACTCCGGGCATTGCTTTCCCTTTTAGTCTGATTAAACTGATAACGTTGTTTACAATGTCGGCTTTAACTTGTTCCTGAGTAACACCCTCCCAAGGCTGACGAGAATACCAGTACTGCACCACCTCATCGACTCTTAGCCCCATGGTCTTTATCATTTTTTCCGGCGTCAGCGCAATTCCTACCTTGCTAAATACTAACGTTTCAGCTTCTTGCCAGAGAGGTTCTGAATCGATCAACAACCCGTCCATATCAAAGATTACAGCTTTTACCATGAGCGCATTGTAGCAATTTTGTCTGCTGCGGGACTTGGATTCGAACCAAGATGACGACTTTCAGAGAGTCGCATCCTACCATTAGATGATCCCGCAAGTGTTCTTGCCCATATTTTATAATC
>Ga0155145_130_pt1 | contig 11163 bp, 13 predicted proteins | sample RifCSPhighO2_01_FD_106113 | JGI IMG/M metagenome (GOLD analysis project Ga0155145, IMG submission 106113) | Candidatus Liptonbacteria bacterium RIFCSPHIGHO2_01_FULL_57_28 | reverse complement strand
TCGGCCTGCGCCGCCGTAGATTCACTTACCAGCCGGATTACGTCGCGCTCGCGAAATATCCGATATATTTCCAACCGTTCTTCGATATGCGCTGGCAAAACCTGACGGATTATTTCGACAAATGCTATGATATCCTCACTTACAAACTGCCGCAGAGCGTCAAGACGCCGACCCTGATGATCTTTTCCTCCAACGGTTACACGCGCGACCCGGCCGCCCGGGAGCATCTCCGAATCATATTCTCCGACCTGCGCGTCGTCGAGACGCCCGCGGGCAGCCATAACGTGATCAGCATGAGCCCGGCGACGGTGGCTGGCGCGATCCGGGAATCTTTAACCTCCGCGGCCTGAAATGATATCCATAGTCGTTCCGGCGTACAACGAAGAGCGGTTCATCAGCACCCTTTTGGAATCGCTGGCCGCGCAGGAGGTGGACGAACCGGTGGAGGTGGTCATTGCCGACGCCAACTCCAAAGATAAGACCCGCCAGGTGGCAGCAAGCTTCAGGAGCAAGTTCGCGCAACTGACGGTGGTGGATGGCGGCCTACCGGCGATCGGCCGCAACAAGGGCGCCCGCGCTTCTTCCGGCGACCCGATCGTATTTCTGGACGCGGACATGGACCTGCCGGACCGTCACTTTCTGGCCCGGAACGTAAGCTACTTTCGCCTGCACCGCCTGGGCGCGGCCACGACCAAGCTCGTGCCCCAAAGCGGCAGGTGGATGGACAAAATCCTGGTCGGCTTCTACAACCTCCTCCTCTGGCCGGCGGTCTTCGTGCGGCCGCTTGGCTCCATGTGCATAGTCGCGAGCCGCGAGGTCTTCGAGAAAGCCGGCGGCTACCCGGAAGATGTGATCATGGCCGAGGACCACGATTTCGTCCTGCGCTGCGCGAAGTTCGGCAAGTACCGCATCCTGCCGGTCGCGGCGCACTTCCACATCCGGCGTTTCGACAAAGAAGGGCGCTGGGGCATAGCCATCATGTACCTGAAAGCCACGGCCCTGCGCGTTTTCCGGGGTCCGATCAGGAAGTTCGATTACGAATTCGGCAACTTCGACCGCGCGGAGGATATCATCCATCACGACCACGTTTAGCCGAGCACCGACCATGATCCCGGCAATACCCGATGTTTTTGCTGACGCTCTGCCGATAATCTCCCAGGCGCTCGCCGCGGTGGGCCCTTTCAAATACCTTATCATCTTCGTCGGCGGCATCATCGAGGGCCCGGTGCTCACCGTGGCCACCGGATTCCTTTTGCGCTCGAATCTCTTCGATCTGACGCCCTTATTTCTGGCCCTGGCGCTTGGCGATCTGGTCGGCGACGCCGCTTGGTATTACATCGGCCGCCATTTTGCCGGTCCCGTCCTGGAAAGGCACGGCAGGTTCCTGACCCTGACCCCGGAGATGTACGAGAAGATAAAGGAGAAATTCCACCAGCACCATTCCTTGATATTGTTCACCTCCAAGCTGACCATGGGTTTCGGCATGGCCCTGGCGATGCTCATGACCGCTGGCGCCGCCCGGATATCCTTCCGCTCGTACATGTTCTGGAACGCGCTGGGGGAGATAATCTATCTCGTGGCGCTGCTCGCGCTCGGATACTTCCTGGGCGACCTGTACGTCACCATTGAAAAGGGCTTCAAGACCATCTTCATAGTGACGAGCGCGATAATGATCCTGGCTGGATTGTACCTATACTCAAACTATCTCCGGAAACGGACCGTATCGGAATGATCTCTTTCATCCTAGCCGTGCGCAATGAGGAAAAGGCCCTGCCCCGAACCCTGGAATCGCTCACGGGGTACAAGGGCCCGCACGAGATCATCGTCGCGGATGATCATAGCGCCGATGGCACGGTCGCGGCGGCGCGGCGCTACACGGACAAGGTTGTGGAAAACACCGGTGAGCGCTTCACCATAGCCGCCAACCGCAACGCGGGCGCTGCCTTGGCGCAAGGGGACATCTTCGTGTTCGCCGACGCCGACAGCTACGTGCGGGACGCGGACGATTTTTTCGAGAAAGTCGAGGCGATGTTCCGCGACGACTCGCGGCTCGGCGCCGTAACGTTCTTCAACCGCTTCACTCCCGACTTGGAGACCCGGAAGGACCGCCTGTTCTTGGCGTATTTCAATAATGTGGCCTGGCTTATAAATCTTGCGGGCTTCGGCACCTGCACCGGGAGGATACAAGCGATGCGCGCGGACACGTTCCGGAAGCTGAACGGCTACAATCCGGCGATCGTCGCGAGCGAGGACGTGGAGCTTTTCCGGCGCATGGCCAAGGCCGGTAAGACCCGTTCGGCACGTTCACTCACCGTCTATCATTCCGGCCGGCGCCAGCATGCGCTTGGCTGGGCGCGGGTCATCTGGATTTGGACGGTGAACAGCGCCGCCGCCCTGTTTTTCAAGAAGGCATACAGCAAGGAATGGCAGGAGGTCCGGTGACGCGCGTTTTGATATACTTAAAGAATGATTAACCAGCAGCTCGTGGATTATATAAAGCAGCAGATGCAGGCCGGCGTTGCCGGCGACTCGATCCGCAAGGCGCTGCTGGATGCCGGCTGGACCGCGGCCGATGTCAACGATTCCTTCGGGAGCATCGAGCCGGCGGCCGCGGCCCAGCCGGCCGCTGTCGTCCAGCAGGCGGTTAATCCGGCAGTGGCCATGGGCGGCGTGGACGTGCAGCCGAAGAGTTCTGCGGCCGGCGCGGGTTCGGCCAGCGACAGGTTTTTCGCAAAGCCGGCCGGCGGCGCGGCGCAGATGCCGAAGGACGATGATGACGACAGCGACCATCCGTCGGTCAAGAAGCTTATGGTGACGATAATCGCCATGGGTATAGTGATGCTGCTTCTGGCCGGCGCGCTCGTCTTCGTGTATTTCAACCTGAACGGCCAGCTGGAAGCCGCGCGGTCCGGCGGCCTGGGGGGAGCGGACCAGGCAGCGTTGCAGCAGCAGATCGGCCAGCTGACCACCGACAAGGACGAACTGAACGCCGAGGTCGAGGGGCTGACCGCGGACAACGATTCCCTGCGCGGCGAATTGAGTTTCGTGTTGCCGCCCCTGGCCGGCGCCTCATCCACGCCTGTGGCCGCCACTGTCAAGGGCACCCTTTTGAACAGCGCCAGCACGACCTTTTCCCTGGTCACCGCGCACAATCTCAAGATCATCGTGGCGAATTCCGCGGACGAGAAGGTATCCTCGGCCCTCACCCCGCTCGTGGGTGGCGCCGGCATGGTCACGCTGTCCGGCACGCATGCGCCCGGCTCCATGAACCTCACCGTCACCGCGGTGAACGGCGTCGAGCTCTAGACCCCTTCGTACAATTGCCCCAAGCCGAGAACGTCCGCCTCGCGGAACGGCTTGCCTATCAGCTGAAAACCGATTGGCAGCTTGCCGCCGTGGCCCCTGACCGGCAGCGAGACCGCGGGCAGACCGGCGAGGTTTACCGGGATGGTGAAAATATCCTCGAGATACAAGGCCAGGGGATCATTGACCTTCTCGCCGATCTTGAACGGCGGGTGAGGCGTAACCGGGGCCAGGACGACATCTATCTTTTCAAAAGCCCGGTCGAAATCCTGCTTGATGAGCGCCCGCACCTGCTGGGCCTTTTTGTAGTACGCGTCGTGATACCCGGAAGAGAGCACGAAAGTGCCGAGGATGATGCGCCGCGTCGGCTCCGGACCGAAACCCGCGCCGCGCTGGGCGAACGGGTCCTGGGCGATGCCCGGGTTCTGTGAGTAACGGATGCCGTCGAAACGGGCCAGGTTGGAACTGGCCTCCGCGGGGTTGATGATGTAGTAGCAGGATACGGCGGAGCCGGAGTGCGGCAGGGAGATGTGTTCGGTCTTTACGCCCAGCGCCTCGATGTCCTGAACGGCTTTTTCTACGCCGGCGCGGATCTCCGGCGACATGCCGTCCATGAAATATTCCTCCGGGATGCCCACCTTCAGGCGCGCCACGTTTTTCAGATCGGGTTCTAATAATTCCTTTTCCAGCTCTTTGTCGTACGCGATATGCGCGCTGGTCGCGTCCAGTGGATCGTGGCCCGCGATCGCCTTGAATACCAGCGCCGCGTCCGCCACCGTCTTGGTTATCGGCCCAATCTGGTCCAAGCTGGAGGTCAGGGCGATGAGGCCGGAGCGCGAGACCGCGCCGTAAGTGGGTTTCAGGCCGACCACGCCGCAGAAAGCCGCCGGCTGGCGGATGCTGCCGCCGGTGTCCGAGCCGAGCGCGGCGAGGGCCAGGTCCGCCGCGACCGCCGCCGCGGAACCGCCGGAAGAGCCGCCCGGCACGCGCTCCAGATCGTGCGGATTGTGCGTTATCTGGAAGGCGGAATTTTCGGTGGAAGTGCCCATCGCGAACTCGTCCAGGTTCGTCTTGCCGAGGATGACCACCCTCTCCGATTTGAGCCGCTGCACCGCGCCGGCGTCGTAGCTCGCGACATACGATTTCAATATTTTGGAGCCGGCCGTTGTTATCTGCCCTTTGACCAGCATATTGTCCTTCACGGCCAGCGGCGCGCCGGCCAGGGGACCGACCTTCTCACCGCGCTCGATGGCCAGGTCCACCTCCTCTGCTGTGCGGGCGGCCTGTTCTTCGTTCAAACGCAGGTACGCGCCGATCTCGCCGTCGCGTTCTTTAATGCGGCCATAATATGCCTGCGCAACCTCTAGAGCGCGGAATTCCTTTTTGACGAGCCCTTCGTGGAAGGTCTTCAGGGTCAGATTCTTGAAAGATATCTTTTCCATACGATCAAGCGTTTTTGTCCGGCCCGAACACAGGCGGTATCTTCAAGTAACCATCCTTGCTGTCCGGGAACTGCTCCACGCCCGCACCGTGGTTTGTGCCCTCAGGACCGCCATTTTCCGCGCCATCCTCGCGGAAGGCGTTCTGGAGCAAGGTGCCACCGTTCATCGGTTCCACGCCGGCAGTGTCCACTTTCTGCAGTTCGGAGACGTAGCCGACGATGTTCTGCATGTCGGCCAACAGCTTCGTTTCTTGGGCCGGGTCCAGCTTGATGCGCGCCAGGGCCGCCAGGCGTTCCAGGGTTTCCTTGGTGATTTCAGGCTTGGCCATTGAAATGATTGTATCGCGGGCAAGGTTAATCCGCAAAACAAGACGAAGAAGCTCCTGTTGAAGAAGTATCTCGGAGCGCTTAAGCGCGAGAGCTTCGGAGTTTGTTGCGGGGGCCGGAATCGAACCGGCTTCAAGAGCTTATGGGGCTCCCCGGGAAACCATTCCCAGCCCCCCGCGGTCTATGCAAGCAGGGCTAATTTTACTGATTTAAACGTTAATGTCAAAGTTGTTTACATATCGAACCTCCGATATACTAATTGGACAACCCTAAATCTATGTCTAAATTCGAATTAATACCAAGGGCCAGATTTTTAAGGGCGAAAGGGATGAGTATAAAGGATATTGCTCAAGAGTTGAATATTTCTAAAAGTACTGCGAGCGCGTGGTGCGCGGATATAGTTCTTTCAACTGCACAATTGCGAGAGCTGCAAAAGAAGCGCGTGAGCCGTGGTCAGGCGGGGAGATTGGCCGGCGCGATGTTCCACAAGAAGAAGAAGCAGGCAAGAATGAAATTCTTTTGGGACCAAGGCTTAAAAGATACAAAAAAGTTAGGCAGTCGAGATTTTCTGATGGTAGGCTTAGGGCTGTATATGGGCGAAGGAAATAAAAGTGGCAACAGATTCCAGTTCACCAACTCAAATCCAGCATTGATTAGATTAATGATTCTATGGCTCAAAAGAAATTTTAGGATTTCCAGAGAGCGTATTTACTGTAGGATCCTGATAAACGAAATCCATGCAGATAGGGTCGCAATGGTAGAACGCCAATGGTCTAGTCTTTTGGCCATTCCTAAAGATCAATTTAGAAAAACCATACTTATAAAATCTAAAAGCAAGAAAACATACGAAAACAGGGATATTCATTTAGGAACCATCATACTTAGAGTTCAGAGTAGTTCAGATCTTCAATATCGAGTACTTGGCTTATTAAATGGCCTGATGTATAACATAGACGTTAAAATGCCGGCGTAGCTCAGTGGTAGAGCACCTCACTCATAAAGAGGTTGTCGCAGGTTCGATCCCTGCCGTCGGCACACTAGGTCGGGAATAGAGAGGAATACATATAGTACAATTCACCTATGGGCATAGAACAAGGGCCTTCAGGCCAGGAATCAGCCGATCTGGAGATCTTGCGCGCCAAGGTCCGGGAGGCCGCCAGTTCTTCGCGGACCAGCGGCGAGGCCCGTTTCACGGATAAATTCGACGCGGGCGAGCTTTTGGATGAAGATCTGGAGATCGCCCACAGAGCAAACACGGCAGGAGTGACCACGGGAGAATTCCAGTGCTGGAAGAAAACCGTTCTTGACCACGAGCTGCAGCGATCAGGCGGCAAACTAGTCCCACAGACGCAGCTTAGCTCCCGCGGGCAGTTTATGGCCTTTCTCTCCAGTCATATGGATTACGATTCAAAAAAAGACGTATACCGTTTGATGAAAGGCTCGCTATAAGAACATGCGCAACATAAACATCGAATCGGAGGACGAGAAGCGCCTGCGCGCGGAGCTCGCGACCCGGCAGGACCCGGACAGCAAGCGCATGCAGCGCTTTTTGGACATGCCGGACCTGTCTCGTACGCCGGACAGCCCGCTTTACGAGGTGGTACAGCGGGCGCTGCGGGCAAAAAGCCTCGCTGATTTCGATGTGATCAAGATCCCGGAAATAGTGCCTACCAACGTCACTTTCGACCTGTTCAACATGGGCCCGGACCATCCGGCGCGCAGCACGAGCGACACGTATTACGTGGATGAGAAGAATATCCTACGCACGCACGACACTGTCTTTTGGTATTACTACTTCAACCAGCCGGAGATACGCCAAAAGATAGTCAACAAGGAGACGTTTGGCGTGGTGTGTTACGGCAAGGTCTATCGCAAGGACGAGATCGACAACCGGCACATGAACGTATTCCACCAATTCGGCGGCGGTTTCATGGCGCCGATGACGCCGGAGGAGATGGCGGATAAAAAGGCGTCCGGGGAGAAATGGGGCAAGATCCTGCAGGACGCGCTGACCGATATCGCCCAGACCGTGTTTGCACCTGTGCAAGTGACCGCGCGCTTCAACCCGGACGATTTTCCGTACACCGACCCGAGCTACGAAATAGAGGCGCAGATCGGGGACAGCGACCGCTGGATAGAGCTGCTCGGCTGCGGCGTACCGCGCGAAAGCGTGCTGAAGAATATGGGCGTCGAAGGCTACACCGGCTGGTGGTTCGGCTTCGGCCTGGATCGGCTGGCGATAGTGAGCATGGCCCTGCCGGACATACGCCTGCTGCGGTCGGCCGACCCGCGCGTGAAGAACCAGCTGAAGCTCGGCCAGCAATACAAGGAGGTCAGCAAATATCCGCCGATCACCCGCGACATCTCGTTCGTCGTGAAGAAGGGCTTCGTGCCGAATGAGTACTTCGATTTGATCCGCGACATCGTCGGCGACATGGCGGAGGAAGTGAAACTACTTGACCATCATGAGGACGAGGCCAAGTTCGGTCCGGATCGCGAGAGTTATACTTATCGCGTCGTATACCGCTCCACGGAGCGCACATTGACCAAAGAGGAGGTGGATATCCTGCAGAAGAAGCTTGTGGAAGAGAGCGTGGCGCGCTTCGGCGCGGAGATACGATGAAAGCAAGGATCCCTGCGGCGGTCGCGGAACTCGCGGCGGAGCTTGCCAAAGCGGGCTTCCAGGCCTATCTCGTCGGCGGCTGCGTGCGTGACCTGCTCTTGAAGCGCGAGCCGAAGGATTGGGACATCGCTACCGACGCCACTCCGGAAAAGATACAGGGACTTTTCCCGGAAAGCGTGTACGAGAACCAGTTCGGCACGGTGGGCGTAAAGACCGGTTCCGAGGAGCCGCAGCTGAAGATAGTGGAGATCACCACCTTTCGTACCGAGGCCGGATACAGCGACCGGCGCCATCCGGACCAGGTCAAGTTCGCGCGGACGGTCGCGGAAGACCTGGCTCGGCGTGATTTCACGATGAACGCCATCGCCATGGACGTGGATGGCGGCATTGTCGATCCGTACGGCGGCGCCGCGGACATCAAGGCCGGCGTCATACGCACGGTGGGCGGGCCGGAGGAACGCTTCGGCGAGGACGCCCTGCGCCTCATGCGCGCGGTGCGCCTTGCCACCGAACTTGGCGAGCTGGGCTTCGAGATCGAGGCGGGTACGAAAAAAGCGGTCCACAAGTTGGCGCCGCTTCTCAAAGACATCGCGCTGGAGCGCGTGCGGGATGAGCTTGTGAAGATCCTGCTTGCACCGCGCGCCGCCGACGGCATCCTGCTCTTGGAAGAAGCGGGGCTTTTGCAGTACATCCTGCCGGAATTGCGTGAAGGCATCGGCGTCGGCCAGAACCTGCATCACATATACACCGTTTTCGAGCATAGCGTGCGCGCCCTGCGCTACACGGCAGAGAAGGGTTATGCCCTGCCCGTGCGCCTGGCCGCGTTCCTGCATGACCTGGGCAAACCGCGCACCAAGGCCGGCGAAGGCCTGCATTCCACCTTCTACGGGCACGAGGTGGTTGGCGCCCGCATGGCGGCCAAAGCCTTGGAACACCTGCGTTTTCCGAAAGACCTCATCGAGCAGGCGGTTCATCTCATCCGCCGGCACATGTTCTATTACAATGTCGGCGATGTCTCGCCGGCCGGCGTGCGGCGCTTCGTGGCCCGCGTGGGCGCGGAGAACATAGACGATCTTTTGAAAGTGCGTGAGGCGGACCGCATCGGCTCCGGCACCCCCAAAGCCGTGCCATACAAGCTGCGGCACCTGCTGTTCATGATCGAGAATGTCAAGCGCGACCCGATCTCGCCGAAGATGCTCAAAGTAAACGGCGAGGACGTCATGCGCCTCACTGGCGAGAGGCCGTCACCGAAGATCGGTCAGATACTGGGCGCGCTGCTCGAGGAAGTGCTGGATGACCCGGACAAAAATAAGAAAGCGTATCTGGAAAAGCGCGTCGTGGAGCTGAATAAGCTGCCGGCCAAAAAGCTCGAGGAGCTATTACGCCAAGCGCGCGAGAGAAAGGACGAACTGGAGGGCGAAGCGGAGGAGGAGATGAAAAAAAAGTTCAGAGTGCAATGACACTGGCGTCGGTTTAATGTAAAATATTAAGGATGAAGAAGATATGGAAGTGGTTTGACCGGCTAGAGGACAAAGTAAGGGGCTTCCTCTCGCATTATCCCGTCTTTTACGGCGCGCTGGCCGGCGTCGGCGCGGTATTGTTCTGGCGCGGGGTCTGGCACACCACGGACGAGATCTCCGAGATCATCTGGAACGGCGCCGACTGGCATAGCACTATAGACATATACTCCTCGTTCTGGGATGGCCCGATATCCTTCCTGATGGGCAGCGGCCTGCTGCTGCTGTGCGGCGTGTTCGTATCCCAGCTCCTCGGCAAGGAGATCATCATCTCCGGCTTGCGCGGCGAGACCAAGCTGAGCGAGAAGACGGAGGTGGAGGTGCGTACGGAGACCGGCGCCATCGGCGACATCCGCCACGAGATCCGTACGGTCCTGCGACGCCTGCAAAGCATCGAGAAGAAGCTGGACGAGAAGAAAGACGCCCCGGAGGACCTCAAGATCGAGTGACCCTTTACGATACGGCCGGTCTCGGCTAATCTTTAACGGCACCAATCGCACCGAATTCGGGCTGTAGTATACCGGTAGTACATGCGCTTCGGGTGCGTAAAGACTGGGTTCGATTCCCAGCAGCCCGACAAGGCCCTCGAGCGAGGGCGCTTCACGGGCCTATACTTTGTATAGGTCCCTCACTCGAGTCGAATGGATACGCGAGCGCATCCATTCTCCTCTCGCTTCGGGCCTATAGTAAAATGGTATTACGCGGCATTCGCATTGCCGAGGTGGGAGTTCGATTCTCCCTAGGTCCACATCACGGAATAACGCGCGGATAGAGCGTCTTCATTGACATTTTATATAAATCAGAGTATAATTATCAATAGCAACTCGAAGCTTGTTTTGGCCTTTTCGCTTTTTCGGCCAATGTATCTATACGCCGCGCCCTGCGTGAGAGCCCGGCGACCCAGAACCACTGAAGAGACCTGAATAGAAAGGAAGGAGGGTCGAAATGCGCAACCGCCCGCTGTGCCTCATCATGGCCGGCCTGATCGTCATCTCCACCTCCGCCGGCTGCGGCAAGAAGGCGAAGGCTCGGGCGCAAATGAAGGAGCGGGAGCAGGCCAACGCCACGGCCACGGCTGTGGCCGAGATTCTCCGTCCGGAGATTTCGGCGGTCGTCAGCGCGGAGACCTCCGAGTTCAGCAACCGGCTGGACCAGGTAGTCGCCCGCGTCGAGGCGCTGGAGAAGGCGCCCGGTGCGGGCAAGCCGAAGCTCGGCCTCCAGGCTGGGAAGGACCTCGTCGGCGCGCCCGGCGAGGAGACTTCGGAGAATCTCACGTCTCGCGAACTTGCTATCCTCCGGGCCTTCAACGCGAAAGTCCCGCTTTTCGAGGACAACCTCGACGCGGAGTTCGAGGTCGAGGCCGCCGTCTTGGAGGCCGAAGTCAAGAACGCGGAAGCGGCTTCGGCCGCCGCCTGGAAAGCGGCCCGGGAAGCAGAAGAGGCCGCGGGAAAGATCGACGAGGAAATGCGCAAGGTCGCCCAAAAGGCGGCCATGAAGGAGCGCTGGCGGCAGAAGCTCGGCATCAAGCCGCCGCTCCCGAAGGTCGCGGCTCCGGACCAGAATGGTCCGATCAAGCAGTGAATCAGGGAGGGGCGCGGACTGGACAACTGGTCCGCCCCCTCCGCAACACTTCAATTCGGCAATAAGCTATACTATTTAAATAATGAAAGAAGGCAACGGGGAAAGATTTCTAAAACCCGAGACATCCACATGGACCCCGCCCCTTAAGGACGAGGAACTAAAGACATATCGGCAGGTCGAGGCCAAGCTGGAGCAGGAGGGCAAGGTGCAAAAATTACTGCAGCTTCAGGACCGCTTGAAGAGAGCCGGCAAAAAGACCGCGGGCGCGGAACTGGAGATATTCATAGCGGAAAACCACATTACTTTTGAGATAGACCACGGTCCGGCGGCGGAGCAAACCGCCGAGAAGTTGGTGCAAGACACTTTGCGGG
>Ga0155145_127_pt1 | contig 18494 bp, 20 predicted proteins | sample RifCSPhighO2_01_FD_106113 | JGI IMG/M metagenome (GOLD analysis project Ga0155145, IMG submission 106113) | Candidatus Liptonbacteria bacterium RIFCSPHIGHO2_01_FULL_57_28 | reverse complement strand
TTCGAGAAGCTGCACGAGCTGCGCCAAAAGATAGAGAATCTGAAGCGCTCCGCGGAGATCGCGGATCGGGAAGGCAACCTGGAAAAAGTGGCTCAGATAACCTACGGCGAGTTGCCGCAGGCCAAGAAGGACTTCGAGAAATTCGAGGCCAAATACTTTGCCGCGCCGAAGAAGGGCAAGAAGAGCAAGAAGGACGCCGAAACCAGACAATTCCTGAAAGAAGCAGTGGATCGCGAGGACGTGGCTGCCGTGGTCTCCAGCTGGACCGGCATACCCCTGCAGCGCATGCTGGAATCCGAAGCCCAGAAACTGACCAAGATAGAGGAAACCCTGCACGGCCGGGTGGTAGGCCAGGAGGAAGCGATCGGCGCCGTGGCCAACGCCCTGCGGCGCTCCCGCGCCGGCCTTTCGGACGCTAACCGCCCGCTCGGCTCCTTCATGTTCCTTGGCCCGACCGGCGTCGGCAAGACGGAGCTGGCCAAGGCCCTGGCGGAGTTCATGTTCAACGACGAGAAGGCCCTGATCCGCATAGACATGTCGGAGTACATGGAGCGCCACGCGGTCAGCCGCATGGTCGGCTCGCCTCCGGGCTATGTAGGCCACGAGGAAGGCGGCCAGCTGACCGAGACCATTCGCCACCGGCCATACAGCGTTGTCCTCTTCGATGAGATAGAAAAAGCGCACCCGGAAGTATTCAATCTCCTCCTGCAAGTGTTGGACAACGGCCGCCTAACCGACAGCAAGGGTAAGGTGGTCAACTTCAAGAACAGCATCATCATCATGACCTCGAACGTGGGCAGTGAGTACGTGCGGGCCATGTCCGGCCTGGGCTTCGCCATCGCCGACAGCGTCACCCGCGAGAGGGAGGCGGAATCCTACCGCGAGAAGATCACCGAGGCCCTGCGCGAGAATTTCCGGCCGGAATTCCTGAACCGCATCGACGAGACCGTGGTCTTCAACCCCCTGACCGAGGCGGACATTGAGAAGATCGTGGAGATTCAGCTGAAGACCCTGGAAAGCCAGCTGAAGGACCGCAACATATCCATAGTTTTGGACCGCTCTGCCAGGAAATATCTGGCCGAGGAGGGTTTCGACCCGGAGTTCGGCGCCCGGCCCCTGAAACGCCTGATCCAGAAGGTCATTTTGGACCGCCTGGCCGATAAGATAATCCGCGGCGAACTGAAGGATGGCGGCAAGATCAAAGTCAACTACAAATCCGATTCCCTGGTCTTCACTTCTTAAACCCCTCGCGGTCGCGCTGGCTTGGCTGCTTCTGCCAAAGTGGATATTCGCGATCGTCGCTTTGTACGCATATTTCGTGCCGTTTTTTCGGCCGGCATCCCTCGCGCCGGCGTTCTCCACATTCCTTTTACTGGTCTTGATCGCGCCGAAGGGGGTGCTGGAAGCGCTCTACGCGGCCGCGGTTTTCGCGCTCATCCTGGGGATAAAGGACCTGGTCATCGTTAACCGCAAGGCCGCGTACCAGCTTTTGGTTTTACTCCTGTCCTTTGCCGGATGCCTTTTGCTCTTCAGCACTTTCGCCGCGTGGTCGGCAACGGCGGCCTTCGTATCGCTGGCGTTCCTTGCCGCATTGTGGTTCTGGGTCCTGCGCGGCGCTCCGGAGCGGCAAGAGATATCCGTATTGCCGCCAGCGATCGCCGCCCTGCTGCTCTTTGAGACCGGAACGGCGATATTTTTCTTGCCGATAAGCTTCTTCTATCAAACAGCCCTGCTTTTCTCCGCTTCGGCGCTCCTGTTTGAAGCGGCAACAAACCTTCCGGCGATATCGGCAAAGCGCGCGTACATCTGGGGCATCGGCTACGCGACCGTTTCGCTTCTGGTGGTCCTGCTATCATCCCGGCAAGTATAAGGGCCGGAGATTTGACTTTGCCGGACAGGCCGGCATACAATTGCCGGCATTCAGCACATGCACACCCCTTTGGACCCCGCGGCCAAGAAGGCCTACGAGATAACCTACGCCATGTTCCGCGTAGCGGCCGCGGCGCCTTCCCGCGCCCTGGCCGGGCTTATGGAAAAAGAGGCCTTGAACCTGCTCCGGGGGGCTGTGGGTAATTTCCAGGACGAGTACCGCAACGCCTTGGGGATAATCCATTACCTGATCGCTTTGGGCCGGGACACAAACAACATCCACAATGATAATGTCGCCTTGTTGGTCCAGCAGCTCGATGCCCTCGAATCCCTCCTACGCGACCGTTCCATGAATGCGGTCAGTCCGACAGACCTAAGTCAGATCTTTGCCGCATCTAATGTTGTCGAACCGGCAAAATCTTTGCCGAAAGTTCGGCAAACTCCTCAAGTCAATTCAATCGCTGCGTCAGAAAGACAGCAGCGGATACTTGAGAGAATCCGGCAATCCGGCAATTGCCGTACTCGCGATCTACAAGAGGTCTTGCCGGATCTGAGCGAGAGAACCCTGCGGTACGATCTGCAGCGCCTGATCGAGGACGGCAAAATCGAGAGGGGCGGGGGCGGGGGACCGGCCTCCTGGTACCGTATCAAGGAAGCCAGCCAGCAGAGTAACGTTTTCGGGGGTGCGTCGTTATAAACTAGGCAGAAGCGGGTTATTCTGCTATACTGCGGATATAAGATAAGGTTCAGGTGAGGCTGGACCTTAATCGGTGACAAACGGGGCCTCGGCCCTTATTGTTATCGGTTATACACAGCCTCGCCCCAAACGGGGCCTTTCTTTTACCCCCCTACCCTAGATATCTACCTTTTCCTTCGGCCTCGTGATCTTTCCGCCTCACAGGAAGATTACGGGATCCAAAGGGAAAGCCAGGAACAACGCGTAATATACAAAAAGGTCGACGTCCGAACGGACGAAAACGAAACTTAAGTCGAAAATCAATCCAATCAATGAGTTACATTAAGAATGCCCTTATCGGCTTGCTCGGCGCCTCGATGGTTCTGGGTATGGCCTTTTCGCCTGCGCCGGCCCGCGCGCAAACCACCGCGGACCTCCAGGCGCAGATCGCCGCCTTGCTTGCACAGGTGCAGGCTTTGACGGCGCAGTTGAACGCTCAGGGCGGCGCGACGGTAACCTTCACCCGCAACCTCACTGTGGGCTCGACCGGTGCCGACGTGTTGGCCTTGCAGCGATGGCTCAATTCCCATGGATGTCCGGTCGCCGCTTCCGGCCCCGGCTCCGTTGGTTTGGAGACCAGTTACTTTGGTGCTTTGACCAAGGCCGCGGTTGCTTGCTGGCAGGCTGCCAACAACATCTCGCCGGCCGTTGGTTACTTCGGCCCTGTTACCCGCGGTGCGGTTAACGCGATGGTCGTAGTTGTTCCCCCGACCACCCCGACCACCCCAACGACCCCGACCACCCTCACTGGTGGCGCTGGCTCGGTTGAGGAGTACTCGCTTGACTCCAGCTTGAGCAGCGAAGAGGTTGGCGAGGATGCCAACGATGTCGAAGTCGCCGGCCTCGAGATCGAGGTTGACGATGGTTCCGACATCTTACTGACCGCAGTTCGTCTCGTGTTCGATGAAGGCACTGGGGCGACCCATGACTTCGAGGATTACGCGGACGAAGTCTCCGTCTGGCTCGGCAGCAACGAGGTTGCCCGTGTGGATGCGGATGAGTTCAACGATGACAACGACTGGAGCCAGACCGTCTCGCTGGATAGCGATGCTATCATCCGCGCTGGCGACACTGACACCTTGACCGTTGCCATCTCCGGCGTGAGCAATCTGGACAGTGCCGATGTCGACGACATCTGGGATGTCGACTTCACTTCGGTCCGCTTCCGCGACGCGCAGGGCGCCTCCATCTCGGAGGACCCGGTCGTGGGCGTGACGGAATTCTCCTTCACGACCTTCGCGGCTTCCGCGGACACCGAGATGAAGATCACCTCCGGCCTGGATTCCGTGAACGACGCGCATGTCATCAACATCGCGACCTCCTCGGATGACACTGATAACGTCTCGATCCTCTCCTTCAATGTTGAGATCGAAGGCGATTCGGATGTGGACCTCCAGGATCTGCCGGTCATGGTCAGCACCTCGGCCGCGAGCATCTACGCGTTCCTTAGCGGCTTGACCCTCTGGATGGACGGCGAGGAAGTTGGCTCTGTCAACCTCTCGACCGACTGCATCGAGAGCGGCGGCTGCACCGGCGCGAGCTCGTCCCGCACCTATGTCTTCGACGACGTGGATCTCGACCTGAGCGCTGGAAGCGACTATGACTTCCTCGTGAAGGCGGACATCAAGTCCACTTCGGATGCCGGTATCGCGGATGGCGACACGATCCACGCCGTTCTTGGCGAGACCGAGACCGACCTGACCAACTTCAACGCTGAAGATGAGTCCGGCGAGGATCTCGCGGATGCGGATGTCACCGGTAGTGTTGCCTCTGAAGCGAGCGAAGTTCGCGACATTGGCATCATGCTTACCTTGGTGAGCACCGATACAGATAAGACCCACGCGGGCGACGTCGCCAACACGTCCGATCACGACCAGGGCACGTTCAGCATCGTCTTTGACGTGACTGCGTTTGACGGCGATGCGTATGTCGACCTCACGGCCCCGACTGCTACCGCGGGCGTGACGGCTTCCGACCTGACGATCAGCGGCGGCACTGCCAGCACCACGGCCTCGTCCATCACCTGCCCGGCTTGCACGCAGGGTACAGATGGTTTCTTGGTTGAGGAGGATACTACCGAAAGGTTCACCATCACCGTGGTTCTCACGGCTGGTACCGAGGACGCCCTCTTCAAGGTGGCTTTGGCCAACCTGCGGTACGCCCTGACCGATGTTGAGGGTGACACTTCGTACACCTTCAACCTCGATGAATTCGAGACCGACGAGCTCTTCTTGAACTACGACGGCTAATCTTAGTCAGTAGTTCTGAAGAACGAGTCATCTCGTATCGGCAAAACCCCCTCTTCGGAGGGGGTTTTGTTATTTGAGGCCGGTTTTGCTATACTTTAAGCAACCAAAGGTCGAGCCAACGCATAATTACCTAGACAAACTCAATCTATGACGAAAGACGGATTGGTAGATATGGTCATGAGCGCCGCCGGCATTGAGACCAAGGCGGCATCGCAGCGCGCAGTGGAAGCGGTTTTCGACGTTATTACCAAGACATTGGGCCGCGGCGAGGACGTGACCATCACCGGCTTCGGCACCTTCCGGGTCGCTAAGAGCGCCGCCCGCCAGGGCCGCAACCCCAAGACCGGCGAGACGATCCAGATCAAGGCCTCGGTCAAGCCGAAATTCCGCGCCGGCAAGGCTTTGAAGGACGCAGTGAAGTAATCAGGGCTCTCGCGAGACCCCTTAGAGACAAGAGCCCCGTTCTGCGGGGCTTTTGTTTATTTGACTATCCTTTGCAGGGTTTCTTGCAGCGTGAAGAAAACCTGGTATGTGTCGGCCAGAGCCTTCAGCGAGGTTTGGATGTGCGCCAGCGCGAGAACCGGACGTTCCTGGTTTAAGGCGTTTCGGGCGCGGTCGTTCTCGGCGAAGGCGGTGTCGAAGTTCTTTTTAGCCTTCTCGAACAATTCATTGATCTCGCCTTGGTTCACGAGCTTCAAAGAAAAGGCCACGCGGCTTACCTGGGACAGACGCTCCGAGGCCTTTTCCAGGAATTGCTGGTTGTCGGCCCAAATAAGGAAATTATCCGCCCAGGTGATGGTCGGTATGTGCGTCGTCCGGCGCCAATCGCTTATGGCCCGCGCGGCGGTCTTCAGGTCGCGGAGCCCCAGGTTTTGTGTGACGGTCCTCTGCTTTACGTAGTATTGCGAGGATTCCGCGAGCTTCTCCAGGATGCCCTGGTACGCTGGCACCAGCTTGATCTGGTCCGGCATTTGGCTGAACGCCTCGACCCGAGCCGCGATATCGGCCAGGTCGCATTCGATGGTGGCGGCCAAGAGTTTGCGGCGGGCGAAGATTTCGGCATTCAAATATTCGATCTCATCGAAAGAGGTGTTCTGGTGAACGGCTTGCAACTCCGCGACCTGCGGCGTGAGGTCGCAAGCGGTTGCCGCTTGCGCCGGGAGCGGTCCGATACCGGCGAACAAGATGACGAAAAGAGCAACAGTGATAAGGAGTTTGCTCATTGGGATAGCCATTATACCTTTGACGCTCGACCCGGCGCAAATTAAGATGATTGGACGTAACCAAACAGACCCTATTTCGTTGTATGCAAGAGAATGAGGAGAATTTAATACGTAGAGCTGCCACCGGAGATTCGGAGGCGTTCGGGGTCCTGTACGACGCGTACCACCCCCAGATCTACCGCTTCATTTTCCTGAAGGTCAGTTCCAAGGAAGATGCCGAGGATCTGGCGCACCAGGTTTTCATGAACGCCCTGGAGCACATGCCGGGGTACCGGCACAAGGGGTTCCCGTTCTCAAGCTGGCTTTATCGCATCGCGCGGAACGCGGTCATCGACCACTACCGCACAAAGAAAGACAGGGTGAGCTTGGAAGACGCTGACCCGGAGGATTTCGCGAGGGGCGAGAGCATCCAGGCGGACGCGCATCGAGCGCTGGAAATCGAAAAGGTGCGGCGGGCGATCAAGAAGCTTTCGCCATTGCATCAGGATGTGATAATCATGCGCTTTGTCGAAGAGCTGGCCATCCGCGAAGTGGCCGTTGCCCTGAAGAAGAGCGAGGGCGCGATCAAGCTTTTGCAACATCGGGCGATAACCGAACTTCAGAGGATAATTTCCGAGAACGAAGAAAGCACGAAATGAACATAGAGAAGCATCTGCGACAATTGCATAAGATCCAGCCGGACCCGGCGTACGCCCGGCAGCTTCGCGCGCGCCTCGTACTGGCGGCGTCCCAGCCGCGCCGGATGACCTTCCAGGTCTTCCTGGCCAGCGTCACGCGCTCCGGCTTCGCGGCGGCTGCCATCGGTCTCCTGCTTTTCCTGGCCATTGGCGGCTCCATTTGGAACCTGGTTTTCAGTCCGATCACCAACTGGGACGCCAAGACGCTCTTGGCGGAGGCCCAGGCCATTAACATCCAGATCCGCCTGGCCGACCTACAGTTCAACGACCCCGGCTATGAGCGCGAGCGGCTGGTTTCGCCGGCCACGGATTTCAAATCCTTAGAGATAATCACCGGATCGGAAGAGAACATCTTGCCTGTTTCCACCCCGGCAGAAACCGCCACCGCTTCCAGCACCGAACCGTCGATCGATAGCGCGAGTTCCGAGCCCGCCGCAACTCCTGCCAACTCGACATCCACCCAGATCGAGCCGGATGACGGCATCATCGACGTGGAGGAGGCCTTGGATATCCTCTCGCACTAAATTACGCTCCAGCTTGCCTTATGCGAAGTACGGGCTCGTTTGCCTTAGCAAACGGCCCTCGGCCTCTCGCGCCTAAGCGCTCCGAGACGTCTTCGCATAAGGCAAGCTGGAACGAAGATACAACAGAAAATAGAAACACCTACTAAAAGTAGGTGTTTCTATTTTGAGCGGGTAAGGGGAGTCGAACCCCTGCATCGTCCTTGGCAAGGACGCGTACTACCGCTGTACTATACCCGCACTCCGATTTTTAACGCCTGTTCATTTTACCCGGCCGTATTTTATTTTCAAGTATCACTGGCCGGGCGGCGGCGCGGTCGGCCCCACTATGGTCGGCGGCCCGCTCGGGCCCTTGAACCCGGTGGGGTTGGATGAAGTGGGGGCGGTGGAGGTCGGCCTTGGTTTCCTCGGCGCGCCGCCGCTGCCCGGAGGCGGCGTGGAAGTTGTGGTCGTTGGCGCTCCGACCGGCAGAGTGAAAGCCGGCGAATACGTCGTCTCAAAATACCGCGACCGGAACGATTGCAGCGACAGCATTGTCACGGCCGCCCCGAGCAAGATCAGAAGCGCAACCAAAGCTTTCATTGGTGCCTTAAGTATATCAAGCACCTAGGCACAGCAGCAGGAAAGGAGTTCTTGAAGGATCTCGGAGCGTTACGCGAGAGCTAGGCCCAGCGCTAGGGCGCTGAGGCCGCCTTCAAGAATTCCTTTCCTGCTGCGTGTGCTCTCGAGAGGAATCGAACCTCTATTACGGGATCCGCAATCCCGCGTCCTATCCGTTGAACGACGAGAGCAATCCGGCCGTCAGAAGCCCAGTAGCTTCTCGATGACGTCCATCATGGTCGGCTTGAAGGGCACTTCCCTGGCATGGTCGCGCAGGACCCTTTCGACATCCAGGAACATGGCCCGCGGCACCTTTACCTTTAACCCGGTGTGGAAGTGGTGCACCAGATGCAGGGTTATATCCGGCCATTCCGGGTCGAAAAAACCCTCGGCATCCGCGCTCCAGCTACTGATATCCGTGAAAGGATAGAACTTTGTGCCCCCTATAGTCAATCCTCGGTCGTTCAGCGCGAAGGGGATCATCTTCGGTTCGGAGGAGCCCCAGACCATAAGCATGACCTCGGCGATGACTATGAAGACCGCGAAGATGAAATTCTTCTGCCAGATGGCCATGGCCAGCAAAAGTATGGCGATGACGACACTCGCCCAGTACCAGGCCGTCGTCTTCGGGCGATGTTCGAACTCCGGCGCTTGCCAGGCGATCGCGTGATGTTCTCTCTCGGCCATGCCTGAATTATATCATTACCAGCCGCCGTTGCAGCGGCGTAGTGACTATGACCTTGCCCGCGGAGGAGACGTAGAAATTCATCTCGCTGCGCGCGCCCAATTTGCCTTTCATGTAGATGCCGGGTTCGATGGTGTAGCCGATGTTCTTCAAAAGCGGATATTTATTCTTGCGGTTGATGTTCCGGCCGCGGCCGTGCGGCGAGGCGAAGCCCAGCACGTGCCCGGTGCTGTGGCGGATGAAGCGTCCATAGCCCCGCCGGCGCAGGATCTTGTTCGCGGCTTCGTCGGCGGTCTTGCCGACGGGCAGGGCGCCGCGGCGAACGAGCTTGAGACAGGCGTCGCGTGCAGCGAGGACCGCGTCGAATACGTTCTGGAATTCACGCGATACTTTGCGCCGGCCACGGAGTCGCCTGCCCCGTGATTCTGCCCCGCCGCCACGATAGCCCATCCAGGTGATGTCGGCGTACGGCTTATGCCTGCCTCGCAGGCGGCCCCAAACATCGATCATTACCAGGGTCCCGGGCGCGAGGCGCCGCGCGCCGGGTACAGGATGATAGTGTGGATCGGCCGCGTGGCTGCCGAAGGCCACGATCGGCGTCGTGAACGGTTTGTCCATGACCAATCCGTGCCGGCGGAACTCGCGCAAAATGAAATCCTTGGTCTCGCCTTCGGTCGCGCGCGGCTGGTCGCGCAGGTATTGGAACGCGTCGCGCGTGATGGCGGTCAGCCGCGCGGCGGCCTCCTTGTGGTCGCGTATCACCGAATTATTCCAAGTCATAGCTAGGATCATCGAGGCTGATTCCTCAATACATAACCCTGCCGCTATTCTATGCTTTTGCGACCGCCAGGGCCAGAATATTCCGGGCGCCCGCCGCGCGCAGGGCAAGCGCGGCCTCCAGCATCGTGGCGCCGGAGGTCACTACATCGTCCAAAAGGATGATATCCCGGCCGCGGACCTTGTCGGGCGAACGGACCCTGAAACTACCGGCGATGTTCGCGTGCCGCGCGCGGGCCCCGACCAGGCCGCTTTGCGGCGCCGCGTGCCGCGCGCGGATCAATATGGAGGTATCCATCGAAACAGACATTTGGACGGCCGCCGCGCGGGCGATAAGCTCGGACTGATTGAAACCGCGTTCCCTTGCCCGCCTGCCACTCAGAGGCACCGGCAGGACCACGCCGTATGAGCGGGGAACCCTCAGCCGCGCGCAATACGCGCCAAGGACGGCGCCCAGCGGCCCGGCGGCGGCGCGCATGAAATGGAACTTGAGGGCGCGGATGAGCTGTTTGAGTACAGGATCCTCGTACTCTCCCGCGGCCGCCAGGCAGAACGGGAAGCCGCTGTGGCAGATGCCGCGCAAAGAATACCGCCGGGCGCGGCACTTGCCGCAGAAATAGGTCCGGTGCAGGACGATCCGCCGCCGGCAATCGGCGCACAGCGCTCGGCCATGGTCGAGGTACGCGTGGCAGCAGACGCAGCGTGGCGGAAAGATCAGATCGGACAGGGCGAAGGCCATGGAATCGTGCTACAATGAGGCGAAGACGCGATCTTAGCATGGCGATATTGGATTTTCTTAAAGGAAAAATGAACCTGGGGCACTCCCAGATGATCGGTTTGGACATTGGCACCACTTCCATAAAGATGGTGGAGGTCGCGCGCGGCGATAAGATGCCGAAGATCATGAACTACGGCATCCTAGAGAGCCGCGGGTCGCTCACCCGCGCCAATACGGCCATACAAAGCAGCACCCTGAAGCTTTTTGACCAGGAGGCAGCTAATTTCTTGAAGGTATTGATAGATAAGACGCGGCCCAAAACTACCGCGGTCGCGGCGTCCCTGCCGGTTTTCTCCGCCTTCACCACCGTCCTCAGTTTTCCGCAGATGGCGCCGGAGGAACTCGCGAAAGCAGTGGCCTTTCAGGCGCGGCAATACATCCCGTTGCCGATCTCGGAGGTCGCCCTGGATTGGTCCAAGGTCGGCGAGTACGAGGATGACAAGGGCTTCAAGTACAGCCAGATACTCCTCATCTCCGTGCCGCATGCCGAGATCAAGAAGTATCAGGACATGTGCAAGGCCGCGGGACTCAGCTTGCAGTCGCTGGAAGTAGAGAGCGTCAGCTTGACCCGCATGCTGATCGGCACCGATCCGACGCCTACCTATATAATCGACATCGGCAGCCGGTCCACCAGCATCTCCATCGCCGAGAACGGGGCGCTGAAGTTCTCCTCGCAGACGGATTTCGCCGGCGCCTCGCTGACCCAGGCCCTGGCCACCAGTTTATCCATCAACCCGGTGCGCGCGGAGGAGCTGAAGAAAGAACGCGGCATACTCGGCACCGGACCGAACTATGAATTGTCCACAATAATGATCCCGTTCCTGGATGCTATAATAAGTGAGGTGAAAAGGACGGATTTCGCGTACCACAGCCAGTTCCCCGGAGCGGCGAAAGTGGAGCGCGCGATCCTTTCGGGCGGCGGCGCCAACCTCCTGGGCATCCAGAAATATTTCCAGGAGCAGCTTGGCGTCCCGGTGGTCAAAGCGGCGCCTTTCCTCCGGTTCGAATACCCGCCGCTGCTCGAACCTCTGGCCCCCGAACTGAATTCGACCCTGGCCGTGGCCCTAGGCCTCGCCCTCGGCAAAATAAGCCAATAGAGAAATCCCTAAATCCTAGACCCTGCACCAATGGCCCTGCCGCCCCAAGCAATCGAAAAACTTATCCGCGATCCTTCGCATACGCAAGGCGCCTACCGCGGCCTGCTTTTGGTGTCCGGCGCCATACTCGGTCTGGTCGTCGTCATTTATGTCGGCCTGGCTTTCGGATACAAAGCGTATCTGGAGTCCTCCCTGAAGGACGTCGAGAGCCAGATCGCCAAGTTCAGCGCCAGCGTGTCCCAGGAGGACCGGGCGCAGATCCAGGGGTTTTATTCCCAGCTCGTCAATCTGCGCACCCTGCTTGCGAACCACACGGTAGCCTCGCCGGTCCTGGCGCTCTTGGAGCGCACCGTCCAGCCGGACGTCTATTACACCAAGCTGACCATGAACGCCAACAACAATCAGGCCATACTGACCGGCACCGCGCGTTCACTGGAAGCCATCGCCGCCCAGGCCGCGGCTTTCAAGGACCAGCCCGAGGTAGACCGCATCGATTTCAATAACGCCGGGGCCCAAACGGGCAACAACACTTGGCAATTTGCCATGACCGTTCACCTGAAGCCAGAGATCTTCCGCGGCGTTATCACCGCCCCGCCCCAGTCGGCGCCGATAGTTCCGCCCGCGACCACCACGGCGCCGACATCCACCCAGCCATGAAAACCGCTACCAAAAGATTGGTAAGTTTCACCGCGGCCTTCCTCATGGTCATCGCCACGCTGGCCGTCTTCTTCAATCTGATCCAGCCGGCGTACCGCGAATCGCAGGACTTGAAGGGCAGGATATTGAGTAAGGAGATAGCGCTGAAGAACGAACAGAACGCGGCCAATCAGGTCAAGAACCTGCTGGAACAGTACCGCGGTGACCAGAGCCCGCAGATCGCGGTGTCGAACGCCTTGCCGCCGGAGAACGATCAGGCGCAGGTGGTGTACCAGTTGCAGGTCCTGGCCGCGGCCAACCGGCTCAGCGTGCAATCCATCGCCCTGAGCCAGCCGGGGTCCAAGCCGCTGGGCCAGTCCGCCAGCCGTGCCAAGAGCCAGAGCCAGGACGCTTCGGTCCTCGTCAAACCGGTCGGCGTGGTGAACGCCCAGGTCCGGGTGACCGGCCCCTATGCGAGCTTCAAGGCCTTCCTCGCGAATATCGAGACCAATATCCGCGTCACCGACATCTCGTCCCTGGTCGTGACCCCGATCGGCCAGGCCAACCAGGATTTTTACGGTTTCGACCTGACCCTTGCTACCTATTACCAAAGCAAATAAAAACATGGCCATTGTCGTAGAAGAAGAACAACAGAATAGCGGCGGCGGGGGCTTGATCAAACTGTTCGCCTGGGTCGTGATCATCGTCGTGATCATCGTCGCGGTGTACTACGTTTTCTTCAGGCGCCCCGACCTAGTGGAACAGGCCACGCCTGGCGCCACCAGCACGCAGGCCCTTTCCAAGATCGAACTGAAGCCGGACGAGGTTATCAACAGCGAAAGGTTTCAGGCGCTCCGTTCTTACGTCCAGCCGATCGAGCCGCGCGGCGGGGGCCGGACCAATCCGTTCTTGGGCAATTTTTAGCGGTTGCCGTAAATGACCAACGATCAGTTCATTCTTCTCCTCCAAGGCCAGAACCTTCTCACGCCGGAGGCGATCACCAAACTGAAGCGCGAGGCGTCCGTTTCCGGGCGCTCCGTAGAGGATATCGTCTATGAGAACCGGTTGGTGGACGAGAACAAGATTGCGGAGGTCAAATCCTCATATCTTAAGATCCCGTACCAGAAAGTGGACCTGGAGACGCTGACCCCGGAGGTCCTGGCCCTCATCCCGGAGGAGACCGTGCGCGGCTACGGCATCGTGCCGCTCGGCAAGCAGGACAACACGATCATCGCCGGCATGGTCAATCCGGATGACACCAAGGCGCAGGAGGCGATCAAGTTCATCGCGCGCCGCGAGCGGCTAAACCTGGGCATATACGTCATTTCCTACGGCGACTGGCAACAGGTCCTGCGAAAATATTCCCCGTACAAGAGCTCTGTGGCCGCGGCGGTGAAGTCCCTGAACCTGAAGCCTTCGGAGCGCGCGGGTGGCGTGGAACTGGAGGCGGCCGGTGCCGGCGAGGACGCGCCGGTCATTCGCATAGTGGCGGACACTTTGCGCGAGGCCGTGCAGTCCGGCGCCTCGGACGTGCACCTGGAGCCGCAGGCGAACTATCTGCGTGTGCGTTTTCGCATCGGCGGTGACCTGGAAGAGGTGGCCTCGTTGCCGGCGGAACTTTCCCAGCCGGTCATCTCGCGCGTGAAGGTCATGTCCAATATGCGCATCGACGAGACCCGCGTGCCGCAGGACGGCCGCTTCCACTCGAAGATACTCGATCGCGATATCGACTTCCGCGTATCCACTTTCCCGACGCCGCTCGGCGAAAAGGTCGCCATCCGCGTGTTGGACCCGCAGACCGGCCTAAAGAACCTGGATGCCCTTGGCCTTGCCGGCAGCAACTTGGAAACAGTCAAGACCGGCATCGCCAAGCCCTTCGGCATGGTGCTCATCTCCGGACCGACCGGTTCCGGAAAATCCACTACCCTTTACGCTATCCTGCAGCTTTTGAACAACGAGAAGGTGAACATCGTGTCGTTGGAGGACCCGGTGGAATATTTTGTGTCTGGCGTGAACCAGTCCCAGGTGCGGCCGGAGATCAATTATGATTTCGCCTCCGGCCTGCGCCAGATCCTGCGCCAGGACCCGGACGTCATCATGGTCGGCGAGATCCGCGACAACGAGACCGCCGGGCTGGCCATCCACGCCGCGCTCACCGGCCACATCGTGCTCTCCACTATCCACACCAACAACGCGGTCGGCGTATTGCCACGCCTCATCGACATGGGCGTAGAGCCCTTCATCGTGTCCGAGGCGGTCAATTTGATGCTCTCCCAGCGGCTGATCTCCAAGCTTTGCGATAGTTGCAAGAAGGCCGAGGGCGCCCCGGCGGACGCCCAAAAGGCCATTGCGGAGGCCCTAAAAGGGGTTCCGGAGAATATCCGCTCCAAGTTCAAAGCGCCTTACCAGATATGGCACGGCCAGGGCTGCGCCAAGTGCAAGAACAAGGGCACGCTCGGCCGCATAGCCATCTTCGAGGTATTCCAGATGACCTCGGAGCTCGCGGAAATCGTCGGTAACCCGGACCGTAGCTCGGCCAAGATCCTGGCCGAGGCCAAGCGCCAGGGCATGATCACTATGCGCGAGGACGGCGTCGTGAAAGCGCTGGACGGATTGGTGGCACTCGAAGAGGTGCTGAGAGAGACCTCAGAATAGCTCGAATCCAGGGACTTACTGTGTTCCGAGGTTGATTTTAACTTTCTTTAATGTGGTTGTGGTATCCTCGGTATATGAGCGAAGAAATGGAAGAGCAAAACAAAAAGCTTCTTAAGGAGGTCAGTGAGGTTGTTTATGAAGCCGTCGATGATCGCGTCAAGGATCTAGAAGAACGCTTTGTGGCGCGCATAAATGACGCTGAGGAGAATATCGCCGCAAGCGTCAACAAGACCTTTCAAAGGATAGACGACGAGCTTTATGCTTTCCGCAGAGAACACGCCTCGGGCATGAAGAAATTCGGAGAAAGACTGGATCACTTGAATAATTTTGTCTCCGATCTATATGACGATCACGAGCGGCGCCTCAAAATCCTGGAAGCGGCTTAAGTTGCCCAGGTGAGCATTGGAAGGTATGCTATACTTTCCTCAATGGATTACACGGAAAAACTGAAAGACTTGCTGACGACAACCGCGAAGCAGAACGCGTCCGACCTGCATATCGCCGTTGGCCGCCGCCCAACCCTGCGCGTGGACGGCGTGCTGGTGCCGTTCGCCAAGGAGGAGATCGTGACCCCGGAGTCCGCCGAGGGCCTCATTAGCGCGCTCATCACCAAAGAGCAAAAGGAGAAGCTCATGGCCGAGCGCCAGCTGGACTTCGCCTACAGCTTCGAGGACAAGGCCCGTTTTCGCGTGAACGCCTACTACCAGCGCGGCTATCTGGCCGCGGCCCTGCGCCTTATCTCCTCCCGCGTCCGGACCATCGACGAGCTGGGCCTGCCGCCCATCGTGCATGATTTCGCCAAGCTCTCGCAGGGCTTCGTGCTGGTCGTGGGCCCCGCGGGCCACGGCAAATCCACGACGCTGGCGGCGGTGCTGGATGAGATCAACCACACCCGCGGCGACCATATCATCACCATCGAGGACCCGATCGAGTATCTTTTCACCCAGGACCGCGGCATCATCTCCCAGCGCGAGGTCGGCGGCGACACGCTGACCTTCGACGACGGCCTGCGCACCCTGCTGCGTCAGGACCCGGACGTGGTCATGATCGGCGAGATGCGCGATTACCGCTCCATCGCCACCGCCATGACCGCGGCGGAGACCGGCCACCTGGTATTTTCCACTTTGCACACGAACTCCGCGGCGCAGACCATCGACCGCATCATCGATTCCTTCCCGGCGGAGCAGCAGGGCCAGGTCATCTCCCAGCTCTCGGCCACGCTGGTGGCCATCGTCTCCCAGCGCCTCCTGCCGAAGATCGACGGCGGCCGCGTGCCGGCCATGGAGATCATGATCGTGAACCCGGCCATCCGAAACCTGATCCGCGAGCGCAAGATCTATCAGATCGACCTGGTCATCGAGACCTCGCTCCAGGAGGGCATGATCACCCTGAACCGCAGCATGGCCAACCTCATCAAGGAGAAGCAGATATCGCTTGAAAACGCGGAGCTCTATTCCGTGAACCCGTCGGAGCTGCGCATCCTGCTGGAGCGGATGTAGCATGAAATTCAAATACCAGGCCAAAACCAAGGAGGGCGAACAGCAGGTGGGCCTAGTGGAGGCCGCGAACCGCGAGGCGGCGCTGAACATCCTGAGCGGCCACCAGCTCTTCGTGCTGAGCGTCGAGGAGATCGGCAAGGTCCGCTGGTACGACCGCATCGCGAAATATTTCGGGCGCGTGAAACGGAAAGACCTGGTCGTCTTCAGCCGCCAGATGGCGACCCTGTTCGAGGCGCGCCTGCCTTTGACCGACATCCTGCAGACCTTACAGGAACAGACCAGGCATCCAGTGCTCAAGGAGGCGATGTATCAGGTTACCGCCGACGTAGAATCGGGCCTGGCCTTCTCACAGGCCCTGGAAAGGCAAAGCGACATCTTCTCGGGCTTCTTCGTGAGTATGGTGCGCTCCGCGGAGATCACCGGCAATATGGAGAAGGTCATCGGCTTCCTGGCGGATTACATCGAGAAGGAATCGGTCCTGGCGACCAAGGCCCGCTCCGCGCTCATCTACCCGGGCATCATCATCGGACTTTTCGTGGTGGTGGCCGTCATCATGGTCACCGTGGTCTTCCCGCAGATCGAACCGGTCTTCGCGGAATCCGGCGTGGCCCTGCCCTGGTTCACCGCCGTGCTCATCGGCTCCGGCAAATTCTTCCGGCAGTGGTGGCTGGCGTTCGTCCTGCTGTTCGCGGTGGGCATCGCGGTCCTTATGGATTACCTGCAGACCGAAGAGGGCAAGGCGCTGAAGGACGAGCTCTTCGTACGCTTGCCGCTCGTAAAGAAGATATATTTGCCGCTTGTGATCACGCGCGTCTCGAACACGGCCTCCATGCTGCTCATGGGCGGCGTGCCCATGGCCCAGGCGATCGAGGTGGTCAGCCAGACGATCGGCAACGTGCTCTACCGGGACATGTTGCGGGAAATCTCCCAGGACGTGCGGCAGGGCGTGCACCTGGCCCAGGCCATGGGCAAATATCCGGATTATTTCCCGGCGTTGGCGACACAGATGGTGGCGGTGGGCGAGACCACCGGCCAGGTGGACCAGATGTTCACCCGCGTGGCCAATTTTTACGGCAAGGAGGCGGATACGGTCGTCAACAATCTGGTGGACCTGATCCAGCCGCTCCTGATGATCGGCGTCGGCCTCCTGGTGGGCATACTGTTCGCCTCCGTGCTGCTGCCTTTATACCAGCTTACTACCAGCATCCAGTAGGCGGTGGCCAATATGATACAATAAGTTCATATAATAAAAACAATGAAAAAAATAAATTCACGTAAGGGATTCACCCTCATCGAGATGCTGATCGTCATCGCGATCATCGGCATCCTGGCATCTATCGTGCTGGTCGGTTTGGGCCCCATCCAGCGCCGCGGCCGCGACGCGCGCCGCCAGGCGGACCTCGGCCAGGTTCGGAACGCTCTGGAACTTTATTATTATAAATGCGGTCATTACCCGGGCGGATCCGCCTGCACCGACCCGGTCGGCAATCCCACCTGGGACGCCCTGGAGCAGGCTGTGAGGGGCGCGAGCATCGGCATCAGCCAGATCCCGAACGATCCTTCCGAGGGGCAGAGTTACACTTACGCGACGAACGGCTCTGGTTATGTATTAATGGCGGTCCTGGAGGATGCCAACAACCCGGCCTTGAATGACAGGGAAGCGCCCGGCAACGGCGTGACTGACCCGGGCTGCACCGAAGGTACCAACTACTGCTTGGAGCTCTAGCGGTCCGATGGTCACGGCCCTCTCCTTTCTATTCGGCCTCGCGCTGGGCAGCTTTCTGCACGTCCTGGTCTCGCGTTACGATCCGGAGCGGTTTCTTCTGACGCGCGCGACGCTCGGCGGCCGCTCGTACTGCCCGCACTGCAAAAAGACGCTGGCCTGGTACGAGCTCCTGCCGCTTTTGAGCTTTCTCATCCAGCGTGGGCGTTGCCGTGCCTGCGGCGCGAAGATCGGCTGGAGCTATTTCGGGGTCGAGCTCGCCTGTGGTCTCCTGGTCGCGCTGGTGCCCATGGGCCTGCCGTTAGTGCCCGCCATTCTCTGGACCGCCGTCTTTCTAATACTTCTCCTCATAACGCTTATCGACCTACGCCTACAGATCATTCCAGATGAGCTGTCCGCCGCGCTGGCCATCCTGGGCATCGGCCTCGTCCTGGCCGGCGGCGCGCCGTTCGATTGGGCGGGCCATTTTGGAGCGGGCCTGGGCGCGACCGCTTTCTTCGCCGCGCTCATCGCCATCACCCACGGCAAGGGCATGGGCTGGGGCGACGTCAAGCTGGCGTTCGCGCTCGGCCTGGTCTTCGGCTGGCCGGACACACTGCTCCTCGTTATGCTGGCCTTCGTGATCGGCGCCGCGGTCGGCGTGGCCCTCATTGCCGCCCACTCCAAGGACTTGAAGAGCGCTTTGCCGTTCGGGCCGTTCCTGGCGCTGGCCGCGCTCATCGCGTTTTTCTTCGGGCAAAGCATCATTGGTGGTTATCTGCGCCTGCTT
>Ga0155145_122_pt1 | contig 25249 bp, 26 predicted proteins | sample RifCSPhighO2_01_FD_106113 | JGI IMG/M metagenome (GOLD analysis project Ga0155145, IMG submission 106113) | Candidatus Liptonbacteria bacterium RIFCSPHIGHO2_01_FULL_57_28 | reverse complement strand
GATAACGAGGCAGAGGGCGACAAGGAACCAAAGGCCCAGGAGCCGCAGCTTGCGCCCGCGAATCTGCCAACGGTCGTGCCACGGGTCCAGGTACCGGATCCTCTCCTTCTCGAGACGGATCCCCGCGCCGATCAAATTGATTAACAAAACCAGCAGGGCCGCTGACGCGGTGATGAGAAGAAGGTTCATCCCGTTCTCTCCTCTCCCAATCTAACCTATCTAACCTATTTATGACGTCAACGGCCCGGGACACACTCCCAAGCGACTCCTCGTATTATATCACAAAACAGACCCAAAAGTCAATATTAGACCCGGAAAGCCCTTGATTCACTTGCCTCCCGAGCCCTTCACTATAGTTTCGTATATGTGCAAGACCGCCTTGACCGCGTCGCCCGCGGAGATGTTGTTTTGCTTGTAGCGCACATCGGAGATATCTCCCGCCGCCCAGATACCGGCGAGCGAAGTGGCTTGGGTCTTGTGGTCCACGACGACCTCGCCAAGCTGGTTCATGTCCACCAGTCCTTTCACGAACTCCGAGTTGGGCACCGCGCCGATCTCCACGAAGACGCCGTCCAGTGGCAGCTCCTTGTCGTTGTATCGGATGCTGGTCACAAAATTCTCGCCTACGATCTCGCCAATAGTGGCATTGTATATGATCTCCACATTCTCGTGCGTGGAGACCTTCTCTTGTGTCACCGCATCGCCCTTTAACATGCCGGAGCGGACGATGAGATATATCTTCTTCGCATATGGCAAAAGGTCGATGACCGCCTCCAGGCCGGCGTTGCCTCCGCCCACCACCGCCACGGTCTTGTCCTTGAAGAGCGGCGCGTCGCAGATGGAGCAGTACACCACGCCCCTGCCCTCGAACTTGTCCTCGCCGGGCACGCCCAGGCGGCGCCGGCGCGAACCGGAGGCCAGCAATATATATTTCGTCTCCAGGGTTTTGCCGTCACGGGTCTTCACGATAAAACTACCATCGGCTTTTTTCTCCACGCCGGTAGCCAAATCATTTTCCAGTATCTCTATGTCCTCCTGCGCCCTCAGATGGCCTTCCAGCATCTGTGCCAGATCGAAACCGGTGACGGATTTCGTGCCGATCCAGTTCTGCACGTCCGCCGAGACGAGCGACTGTCCGCCGAAGGACTCGGTCACCAAAAGCGTCTTCATTTTCTTGCGGGCGGCATACACGCCGGCGGCCACTCCGGCCGGACCGCCGCCAATGATGATGAGGTCGTACATGGGACTACTGCCCAATCTTCAGCGCCTCCGAAAGGCCTTTTTTGTCGAAACCGACGAAGATCTCCCCGTCCACGTCGATGACCGGCACGCCCAGCTGCTGGGACTTGGCGATCATATCCTGCTGGGCCTGGATGTCCTCCTGGACGTTATGCTCCGTGTACGGCAGATTGTGCTGGGCGAAGAACTGCTTCGCCAGTTTGCAATATACGCAACTCGGGGTGGAGTAAATGATGATATTGGCCATGGGATATCTATTCTACCTGCCGCTTACCGCGGCTTCAACTGCGTTCAGGATGGCCTGGCCGTTGGCGCCCACGCTCTGGGTGGTGCCGGTCTGCGGGTTCGGCACCGGGTCGCCGTTCGCGTCCAGTACGACCACCTTGACCCCGTTCACGAACGTGGTCGGGGTCGATTGCACCCCGATAGCCGCGGCGGCGTTGTTGTCCTGCTGGACCTGGTCGGCGTACTTCCTGTCATCCACGCACTGCGTGAAGTTCGCGATATCCAGGGCGTTGTCGCGCGCGATCTTCAGGAACAGATCGCGGTTCAGGTTGCCGTTGTTCTCCTGGCGGACAGCGGCGAAATCGGCGATCTCCACCGCGTATAGGGCGTCATGATATTCCCAGAACTTGCCCTGCTCCTGCCCGCAGTACGCGGCCTCGGCCGCCGCGACGGACTCGGGGCCCAGGAAGGCCAGGTTGCGGAAGACCATCTTGGCTTTGCCGGTCTGCACATATTCCTGCATCAAAACCGGCTCTACCTCGTTGAAATATGAGCCGCAGAAGGGGCACTGGTAATCGCCGTACTCGACGATGAGCACCGGCGCGTCGGGATTGCCCCGAACGGCGTCGGTCGGCAGGGTCGTTGCGGTCTGCGGCACCACCGGGTTCTCCAGTTTCGCTGTCTTCGGGGCGCCGCCGTTGCCGTCGCTGCTGTTCACCATGTAAATCAGAGAACCACCGACGATGAGCGCGGCGAGCAAAATGCTGCCCGGCAGGATGTACGGATTCACGCTCGCCGTTGGGCGATTTTCTTCGGAGGGCATGTTTTCCATGCTACAATCGTAGGCGACGCCCATATGCAAGTCAAGTGGAGCTCCATCAAGGAATCGCTCTTTTCCAACCGCTCTTTGCGCCAGACGGTGGCCAAGAACACTTTTTGGTTGACAGCCGGTAATGTAACTGGCCGGATAATAAAAGCCGGGCTCATAATTTACGTCGCGCGCGTCTTGGGCGCCGCCGGCTACGGCATTTTCTCGTACGCGGTCAGTTTGGCGGGTTTCTTCTCCCTTTTTTCCGATATCGGCATCACCGGGATCCTCATCCGTGAGGGGGCGCGGAACCCAAAAGCCCTGCCGGAGTACCTGGCGACCTCCCTCGGTATCAAAGCGGCCCTTCTGGCCATCACCAACATCGCCGTTTTCACCATCGCGCCCAGCTTCTCGCAGAACGTGCCGGGCGCTTTGCCGCTTTTGCCCATTGCCGCGGCGCTCATCACCTTCGACAGCTTGCGGGACCTGGCCTTCGCCGTCATCCGCTCCAAGGAGAAGATGGAGTCCGAGGCGGGCATCAGCATCTTCACCAACCTGGCCATAACGGTCCTGGGCAGCGCCGCAATCTTCTTCTTCAACCCGACGCCGCTTGGCCTCATGATCGGCTACACTTTGGGTTCGCTCGCCGGCACGGTCCTGGCCTTCTGGACGGTGCGCGAGAGCTTGTATAATCCTTTCAAATATTTCCGCCTCAAAATGGTAGGGCCGATGATCCTGGAGAGCTTGCCGTTCGGGCTCATGGGTCTGCTGGGGTCCTTGATGTTGAACATAGACACGCTCATCATCGGCTGGCTGACCTCTGCGGCCGAGGCGGCGCGGACGCTCGGCGTGTACGCGGCGGCGCTCCGCCCCATCCAGGTGCTATATATAGTGCCGGCAATCCTGGGCACGGCGGTCTTCCCGGCGCTGGCGCGCTTGGCCAAGGAAGACAAGGCGCGCTTCCGCAACGTTTTGGAAAAATCTTTGGCCTTCGCGTTGCTCGTGGCCTTGCCCCTGGTGGTGGGCGGCTTCCTGGTCTCCCGGGAACTGATCGGTTTCCTGTTCGGCGCGGAGTTCCTGCCCGGCACGCCGACCTTCACCGTCCTACTGCTCAGCTTGCTCATAGTCTTTCCGGGCGGCTTCGTGGCCCACGCCATCCTGGCCTTCGACTCCCAAAAAACTTTCCTCTCCTACCTGGGACTCGGCTTGGTGGCCAACATCATCCTGGACCTCATCCTTATCCCGCCGCTCGGCATCGTCGGCTCCGCCATCGCCACGATCGCGGCCCAGCTCCTGGCCAATTTCGTGATCTGGCGCAAGCTGAAGGCCATACAGGATTTCAAGGTCCTGCGGTACTTGCCGAAAATGGCGATTGCGAGCATTGTCATGGGTATAGCGGTGGCCGGGCTGAACACCCTCGGGCTCCCCGTGCTGGTGACCGTGGCCCTGGGTGCCGGAGTGTACGCCTTGGCCCTCTATTTACTGAAAGAGCCCTTGCTCAAGTATGTCCCCAACTAGGAAGTTCATCTTGCTGCTCACCGATATCCTCGCCCTGTACGCGGCGCTCGGCCTGACGGTCGTCCTGCGCTACGGGCAGGGTGAGTTCGCCGGCCGCTGGCAGGACCACCTGCTGCCGTTCTCGCTGATCTTCATCGCCTGGCTCCTGACCTTCGGACTCTTCGACCTCTACAACCAGAAGTCCTTGGTAAACTACAACGCGCTCGTGAACCGCATCCTGATCGCGGTGGCCACGGCCGTGCTTGCCGCCATCGTCCTCTTCTACCTCTTCAACGCTTTCTTCGAACTGACTCCGCGGACGAACCTGTTCATCTTCGCGGGCGTGTTCGCGGTGCTGGACTATCTTTTGCGGGCACTGTTCCGCAAGGCCGCGGCGGCGCGGCCGAGCCCGGCCATCCTGATCGGCGATTCGGACCGCACGCGCGAGCTGGCGGAATTCCTGGACCAGAACCCGCACGCCGGCTACAAGGTGGTGGAATATTTAAAGGACATCACGCCCAAGAACCTGGAGGCTCTGCCGGCGCGCATCCGCGAGGCCGGCGCCTACACGCTCATCATCGAGCCGCGCCTAGCGCGGGAACCGCGGGTGGTCAAGGACCTGTACCGCCTCCTGCCGCTTGGCGTGGCCATCTTCAACTTCTCCGATTTCTACGAGCTTATGTTCGAGAGGGTGCCGCTCGAAGAGCTGGAAGAGGGCTGGTTCATCGAGCACGTGGTGGCGCGCAAGCCCTTCTACGACCGCATGAAGCGGGTGCTGGATATTATCCTGTCCTTTTCCTTGCTTGTGCTTTTAATGCCGTTCGCGGTCATTATCGGTGCGCTCATCGTTCTTACCTCGCGTGGGCCGGCCGTGTTCAAGCAAAAGCGAATGGGCCGCAACGACCGCGAGTTCATGCTGTACAAGTTCCGCACTATGAACACAGTGAACGGCGGCGCGGACGGCACGCCGGCCTGGACTACGGCGAACGACTCCCGCATCACCGGCTTCGGCCGGTTCCTGCGCGCGACGCACCTGGATGAGATCCCCCAGCTTTGGAACATCCTGCGCGGCGACATCTCCTTCACCGGGCCGCGGCCGGAGCGCGTGGAGCTGGCCAAAGAGTTCTCTGCCTTCCCTTATTATGAGATCCGCCACGTGGTCCAGCCAGGCCTCACCGGCTGGGCGCAGATAAACTACCGGCCTTCGGCCTCGCTTGAGGAGGCCAGGACCAAGCTGGCCTACGACGTCTACTACGTGAAGAACCGGTCGTTCCTGCTGGATGTGGCGATAATACTGAAGACCATCAAGTATATTTTCCGGGCGGGCGGGGGATGAAGAGATGCCAGCTAGAATCCAACTCGGCCAAGCCAAATTGAGATCTGGGACAAGGTTTCGATAAAATCTATCTTCAAGAATGAAAAAAAATAAACTTGAGAAATTCGTTGAAAAAGTGAAAAGATCCAACATCTTAATACTGACTGGGATTATTCTCTTATTTCTCTCTTCCTTGATTACCATCACTAACGGTACCACTATCCTAATTAATTATTATCAAGGGACTCTTGGATACAGATCTCAGTGGACAAATATTTTATCGAAACTGTCCGCAGATACAAATATAACTTACTTTCAAAATCTCATAGGAAATCCGGTTTTCGTAAATAAAATGGAGAATGGTGATTCGGAATATATATTTGTTAATAATTTGTTCTATGTTCAAGCTATTACAGATAAAGATCAACGAGTGCTCGCGTACTCCGTCACTACAAGAAGTAAAGATTTTAATCCTAGCTTAAAATTTGTAGCTATGTCATTCGGCGAAGTCGAGGATTTCAGAACTCCAACTGTTGTCCTGGGCAAGACAACTTTCAGTGAACTGGGGAAGATACTAGCTTGGGCTCCGATCAATATTGTTTCCTACTTGGGAGCCCATGATTATTTCTACAGCGAGGAATATAGGTTTGGGAACCCGGGAAACTATCAAACATTTTTCTTTGCACAAAACCAAGCTGGATATGTAAACAACGTCTATCCAGCACCAGCGTTATTGCCCGTAGACTATAATCATGTAAGTAGCACATATCCGGGCATTCAAGCGTATAGGGATAGAGCAATAATAAATACCTATACGGTGACAGCGCCTTTTATTGGTCCGAAGGAAATGAGCAATGATGACTCTCGTACTTTGATCTTGGGACCAGACTACAATCAAGTAAGAATTCTAAATGAGTAATCATTATAGTTCGAAAATCGTCCAGCTCCCCTACTCAACTTCAGCAAAGTCAGCCTCAAGCAGAGTTCGAACATCGTTCAACCCGGCCAGCTAAGTCTTAGAGCAGGCTAATTGTATAATCACCCCATGCCTCCTTCCGCAGACCGTGCCAAAGAGATCATAGAAAAGATCTGGTACATCACCGTCGCTACGACAAACAGCGACGGCCAGCCTTGGAATACTCCGGTCTATTCTGCCTACGATGAAAATTATTTCTTTTATTGGGCCTCTTGGAAAGAAAATACGCATTCCCAGAACATCGTTAAAAACCCGAAGGTCTTTCTGGTGATCTACGATTCTACCGCACCGGAAGGCACTGGAGAGGGTGTTTATATTCAAGCCAAAGCATCAGAAGTTCAGGATGAAAAAGAAATTGAACACGCCATGAAATATCTTTATGGGCGCAAGAGCAAACAACCACGCAAAGTTGAAGAGTTCCTAGGAGATTATCCTCGCAGAATATACAAAGCGGTGCCGGATAAGGCCTGGATTAATACTTCCGGGGACGTAGATGGCAACTTCGTAGACAAGAGAGTGGAAATAAGCCTATAAACTTATATATGATTAAACGCGTCTTCATCGTCCACGGCTGGGACGGATATCCCGAAGAGGGCTGGTTCCCGTGGCTCAAAAAGAACCTGGAGGAAAAAGGATTTGAGGTTTTTGTACCCCAATTGCCGGACGCGGGAAATCCGAGGATAGAGCAATGGGTCCCGGCCCTCGCGGCGGCTGTAGGACACCCGGATGAACAGACGTATCTCGTGGGCCACAGCATGGGCTGCCAGGCCATTGCCCGCTATCTGGAAACACTGCCGGCAGGACAGAAAGTAGGCGGCGCGGTCTTTGTTGCCGGGTTCTTCAAGCGCCTCACTGGATTGGAAGACGATCCGGAGGTTCGGGAAACCGACAGGCACTGGCTTGAAGCGCCGTTAGATTTTCAAAAAGTAAAAGCGCATTTGCCGAAAAGCATGGCCATATTCTCCGACGATGACCCCTGGGTGCCGCCCGACAACCAGGAGGATTTCCGCGACAAGCTTGGCTCGGAAATTGCAATCGAACATGGCCAGGGGCATTTCAGCGGCGGGCGGGACAAGATATTCGATCTGCCTATAGTACTGGAGAAAGTGCTATCTCTCGCTGAGGAAGGTTGAAATCTGACCAGCCCCGCCAGTCACAAGCTACGCCTGCAGCTTTTCAAAGACCTCTCCTGCCAAACTTCGCAACAATTCTCTCTTTTTCCAGAGCGGATTGCTGTCAGAAATGTCCTCTTTCTGGATCCGGTTCAGATCCTGGATGGTCATGTAGCGATCGTGGCCCAGATCGGCATCCGTGCGGATGTAGGTGTCTTCCAATCCCTGATAGACCTGTTTCAATTGACCATATTTGGCCGGCAAACTTTGACGGGAAAGGATGCGATCCACCTCGATATGCCCCACAAAATCATGGATCGCCACGAAAAAAGAGTAGCCGGCGGGCGTTTGCAGGACCTTCTGGTATTTCTTAGCCAGGTCCAGTTTCTTTTTAGGAGTAAGTTTCATACGGTTACCCCTATCCTAGCACGGCCCGGGTTAAATAGCTAAATCAGGCCGATATGCCTATTTCCCGTAATACCCCAAGACCGCCTTGACCCCGGCCAGGTTCTTGTCCCACTCGATGCTCTCGTGCGTAGATAGCTCCACCGTTATCGCCGGTATGCCGATCGAGGCCAGCCAGCCCTCGGAATCCCCGGTCACCGGGTACGCATCAAAGCTCTTCACCGCCTGATACCCCGCTGCCTTGGCGTAGGCGTTCATGATGTCCAGGGTCTGCGGCAGGATGCCCTTGCCGCACTCCGAGGCATAGACCGCGTTCGCCTGACTGTGCCAGAAGATGACCGCGATCGGTTTCTTGGCCAGGGCGAAATCACGGATGGCCGCGGCCTCCGGTTCGGAGAAGGGCTTTGAGCCCGCGCTGACCTTGGTCCCCCGCCAGGTGCTCTCCGCCTGCCAGCGGCAGTCAAAGTTGCGGTTCAGGTCAACGCCGCGCGCGTTGAAGCGGCCGGCGGACTGGTCCACGCCCTGCGGAACGTCAGCGAGCGCGAAGCGGCCGTCCTTGCCGATCACCCGGTACACGCCGTCCGGGTTCGCGGACGGGATGATGCTCACGGTCATGTTCGCCGGGACCGTCGCCGGGTTGGCGGTCAGATAATCGATGAAATTGTACGCGAGCAGGACGCTGTTCCATTCATAGCCGCCGTGAACGCCGCCCACGAACGCGATATGCGCCTGACCGCTGCCGTACGTGTACGCCTCGATCTTGCGGCCCTGGAGCGATGTGCCGATGACGCTGACCTTCGGGCCGGCGGCCGAGGTGTCAGCGGGAACATTGTCCGTGGGCGCCGGCGGCGCAACCTTGTTGCGAACGACCAGAACCACGGCGCCCACGGCCAAGATGACCGCGAGGGCCAAAACCGCCGCGACCACGCGCCGGTCCGCGAGAAACCGCATTATTCCGCGTAGTACTTCAGGATGGCCTCGGCACCGGCACGGTTCTTGCTCCACTCGGTGCCAGTGTGGTTCGTCAGCAAGACGCTGATCGCCGGGACTTTGATCTTGGCCAGCCAGTTGGCCATATCGCCGGTGGTCTCGTAGAAGTCGTAGCTCTCGTAGCCCTTGTAGCCGGAGGCCTTGGCATAGGCGTTGGTCAGGGCGTTGGTCTCGGCGAGCACGCCGTCATGGCAACTGGAGGAGAACACGCCGCCAGCGGCGCTGTACCAGACGACCACCGCGTCTGGGCGGCGGGCTTCGATATATGCCTTCATGGCCGCGCTCTCCGGCTCGGAGAAGGCCGCCGTGCCGCCGCTCACCGTCTTGTCCTGCCACTTGGCGGAGGCCTGCCAATCGCAGTCGAAGTTGCGATTTAAGTCCACGTTGTTCGCGTTGAAACGGCCAGTCACCTGCACCGCCGCCGAAGCGGTCACGTCCGCCGCCGCGAAACGTCCCGCGACGCCCACCACTTTGTTCAAGCCGTCCGGGTTCAGGATCGGGATGACCGTGACCCGCACGCCCTCCGGGATGACATTCGGATTGTTCTTCAGATGATCGATGAGTTCAAAAGCGACCAGGGAAGTGTTCCACTCATAGCCGCCGTGGATGCCGCCCACAAAGAGGACGTCCGTGGAGCCGCTGCCGAAGTGGTACGCGGTGATGTCACGGCCCTCAACCGACTTGCCGATGACGCTTTCCGGACCGTCCTCCGGCGCCGTTGGCGCAGTGCTGGTCGGCTGGGCGCCGTCCGGGCCCTGGGTCGTATCCGGACCGTTCGGCACCACATCCGTGTCGCTTGGTCGTCCGAACAGGAAGTACGCACCGACGGCCAGCAGGACCACTATCACTACCCCAATGATTGTTTTTTTCATAGTCGTTCCATCATACCACATCCGTCCGGGAGCCGATAAATGACGAAGGCCCCAGACGATATGAGACCATTTGGGATCTCCGTCTGGGGCTCTCTTTTAGGCCCAACCCACCTCTACGTGGGTGTGCCTCTTTGAAAAAAATGCTGTCACGGCGCCCATTGCCCGCGCCTCGACGTGGGCCTTGCTGGCCCCGCCGAACAGCACGGGGTCCAGGCAGTCGGCCCAGACCCATCGGTCATGCCCCTCTGGCTTGATCATGATCTCGCCGCCGTCCTCGCGGCCAGGGTCGCGCTCGATCGGCCGGCAATACTGGGCCTCGATTCTCACCGCCCCGGCCTGGTCGACCCTCAACAGCATGCTGCGCAGGGGCACCCACCTGCTCTTGCCGTTGGTCGGTCGGAGACCGATGGGTTGGGGTTGTTTCGCGCTTTGTCGTGCCGCTTCCTCGCGACGCACGACGCACGCATCACACAGCTCGGCGATGAGGCTGGCCGGAACCAGCGGGTGCTCGCACATTGTGAGGGATGACACCTCGACGTTGCAGTCCTCGCAACACCCGGGATGGAACCTCTTCATTCGAACCTCGTTTCTTGGGTCACAACCCACGCGAAGGCGTAGGAGGATTGCGCTGAATTAACCTATACCACCGCAGTCGAGCTATGTAAATAGAAGAAGAAAGAGGAGCGCCAGCAGGATACGATAAATGCCGAATCCCGTGAAATCGTGCGTCTTTATATACCGCAGGAGGAACTTGATGCTCAAGGTAGCGGCCAGGAAAGACACAACCATGCCTATCGCCAGCGTCCCGACTTCCGATGATGAAAAGGCGTTAGCGTTTCGGACGAGGTCCAGGCCGGTGGCCGCGAGCATGGTCGGCACGGCCAAGAGGAACGAGAACTCCACGATCTGCGCGCGGCCGATACCAAGCAACATGCCGCCCACGATCGTCGCTGCCGCGCGCGAGACGCCCGGGATCACCGCGACGGCCTGGAAGACGCCGATGCCGACGGCTTTTTTGTACGTGATCGCCTCCCCGGCGGTCGGGAGCGCGACGCTCGCGCCCGACGGCGCGCCAGCGGCGGCGTTTATACTAACGCGCCGCTTCCAACGCTCAAAGATAATAAGCAACGCGCCGCCGATACCGAGCGCCCACAGCACCACAGAGATATCTTCCAGGAGATAATTCTTCACGAAGCTGTACGCGGCCAAGCCGATGATGCCGGTCGGCACGAAGGCGGCGGCCACTTTCTTCAGCACGTCCCAATCCAGGAACTTTCTCCAATACAGGACCACCACCGCCAGGATGGCGCCGCTTTGGATGGCGATCTCGAAGGTTTTGGCGAACTCCGACTGGGCGACGCCGAGGAGCCGTGACGCGAGGATGAGGTGCGCCGTCGAGGAGATGGGTAGGAACTCCGTAAAGCCCTCCACTACGCCCAAGATGAGGGCCGCGAGATCGCTCATCATCTATCGCCGCTTAACCCTTGAGCTTGGCGCGCAGGGTCAGGATCAAAGAGCCGAGGGCCGCCAGGTACAGGATGAAGGTCGCCAGCCAGCCGACGATGGGCACTATACCCACCAGCGCCAGGACCACCGCGCCGAGCAGGATGTGGTACCAGAGCAGGGTCACCTTGCGCTTGATGAGCAGGGAGGCCGCGAGCAGGAACGTGAACGGGCAGGCCAGCATCAGGATGGCCGCGTAGACCACGAGGGAGAAGATGCCGATCGGGAAGCCGATGACCGTGAAGAAGAGCAGGATGGATGCCGCCGGCACGACCACTAGGAAGATGAAGCCGCGCAGGAGCGAAGAGCCGAACTTGTTCAGGCCCGCGTGCACGATCCCCTCGGCATCCTTGCGGCGGAAGTACCAGATCAGGTACGCGGCCAGGAGGATAGCCAGGAACTTGATGATGGAGATCGCGGTGAACAGGCCGGCGAAAGCGGCTTTCACCGGGTTGCGGCCGGCGCGGCCGCCCTGCATCTCGGTGTAGTTGACCTTGCCGGAGATCTTGGCCGCCGGGTCGATGGTGGCCTCGGTCGGCGAGGAGTAATTCAGGTCGCCATCTATCGCGGCGTTCGGGCCGATGACCAGGGTCTGTCCGGAAAAATTCAAATTGCCGGCAACCTTGCCGTTGAAGTTCAGCACGCTGCCCGCCAGATACGCGTCCTGCGCGATCTGCGTGTCGGAGGTGATCACCACCTGCGCGCCCGCGGCCAGGAGCTCGCCGCCCACCGTGCCGCTCAGGTTCACGCTGCTGCCTGCCACGCGCACGTCTTCTGCCCGGATGCCGGTCAGGTTGACCGCGCTGCCCGCGGCCATGATGTCGCCGTTCACGCTGCCGGAGATGGACACGGAGCTGCCGACGGCGAACAGGTCGCCGCCCACGCCGCCCGAGACCGAGACGCTGCTGCCCGCCAGATACGCGTTCTGCGTGACCGGCTGCACCGCCGACACGGACACCGTCTCCCCCGCCTGCCAGTACGCGCCGAGGGTCAGCGCCGGCACCAACAAGCCCGCTATTGCGAGCGAAAAGATTAATTTTTTCATGATACCTATATTATACCACCTCAGGCCTTGTCTAGAAAAATCCTTCAAACGGGATCTCTTTATAAACATCACTATGCCAAACCCAATTCGCTTCCAAACCGGAATCTCTGAACATCTTCCATGTAAAAAATTGGAGCCAAAAATCTGGGAAGGTACAAACTGGCCCGATCAAATCGAGGATCTGCATCTGTACACGCAGAGTATCGGATTCGAAGCCTGTGTAACTTACCAACGCCTTGTAATCAATCCCGAAATACCTCGCCGCCAGCTTCAACTGTGGGCCAGATAAACTTACAAGATGCTGTCCGAAAGTATTAATCCAGGGATAGGTGTAAAAACCGTACATCTTCTGAAGTTCAGGATAGTTTGCAGGAAGTTCATGGGCGGATTTGGCGTAAACAGCGGCGACAGAACTACTGGAAAAACCGTATTTTGTTGTGTAGTTGGGCGGAACCGGATATGGATCAACAAAATATATCTGATAATTTACGTAGGAAGTATGCGCATCAATCCCTTTACTCTTAGCCTGCCCCGCAACTTGCCTCAAATCATAAACTTGATTAAAGCTAACCGCACCTTTCCCAATGTCCTTGCTTTCGCAATTTACGGAGGCGAAATCGAAAATAAAATATCTGACTGAGACTACAGCCATTACCCCGAATGCGCAAATCAACAGGTGAATAATGCCTATTTTGAGCCTATGTTCATTCGCTCTCCTGATTTTAAACGGCAAAACAAAGATAGAAAATAAGACAATGGTAACTAGTATCGAAGTTCCTAGATGGAAATAGACTCCGGGATAATGATTGGGGTTAATAAAATTGTAAATCACGAACAAAGCAAACATTACCAGACCACTGACGTTTCCTAATATTAAAAGAAACCCTCCGAACAGGAGCCCGAACAGACCACTATAAAAATAAGATCGTTTCATGTTTTGTTGGGACGTATGTGTTCTCTACGATCACTCAGCGATGCCTTAGACCGCCAATTGCCGGGGGTCATGGTGTCGGTGGAGAGGTTGTAGATGTATTGCTGGCTGGTGGGGTCGTAGCGGAAGATGTTGTTGGTCGGAGGTCACACCTTAAAGACCAAAATCTCCACTAGAAAATCCTATGACCCCCGTGGCTAGGTAGACGATCAGTCCAATCACTCCTCCAAATAGGAAAAATAAAAAAGAAACTACTTGATTTTTGCCAAGAGAATCTAAACTGATAAAGCTACGAACGATTCTGTAAAGTAGAAATAATATAAAGTATGTACAAAGGTAAAGTAGTGAAAGTAATGTTACTACACCAGACTTGTCAAAGTTATCGTAAAGAAAGTCAAAACCCCAGAAGCCGTAAAGTCCCGTTGTTAGAGACGGCATAAAAAACATTAAAAAACCGACTATCATCCCCCACAAAGTGTCTCCTAGATATTTTCTCATTATTGTTTTATAGATATTTCGACTTCGTATTGCTTCCCGTCGTCTAGATACACCTTGAGACGCCAAGTCCCAGGCGTCATGGCATCTGTGGAGAGATTATATACATAATTATTGCTCGTCGAATCGTAACGGAAGGCGTTGCCCGTATCTGCATTTCCCACCGCTAGCGGTATCTCCTCTGTGCCAGCAGTACCGTTACTAATTTTGGTTAAAGTCATGGTGGCAATGGTAGTAGATATAAAGTTCCCTGCAACATCTACGAGCTGGAATTTTACTGGCAATACTCTGCCCTGGTTGTAGATGCCTGTGCCATCTGTTTTAAGCGGCGGCAAAAACCCTCCAAATTGATACACAGAATCGAAGTGAAAATCCGCAATCCTCAGATTGCCCGCATTATCTACAGCTCTTACTGACAACACGTGCTCGCCTATGGTCGCCACTGTCCTGATCATACCATTCTGGACTTCCACGCCGTCCAAAGTTGCGGTGGTTGTCGACATGCCCGAAAGCTCATCAGACGAAAGGAAATCAATTGTTATCGGTGAGTCGATAATCACTTCTTGAGGCATGTTGAAACTAACCACTGGAGGAACTATGTCTCCAGCCGAACTGCCGGATAATATAGCTTCGGGTTCGATGATCGCGTCTGTCACGTCATCTCCATTCTCATCGAGATTTAATCCAAGATTGCCATCAAAACTTATAAATGCGAGTTCCGCCAATGTGCTTGCGCTCTGAACAGGTACGGCAACATACGCGGCGGTTCTTGTTAGGGTGCTGCCGTTATAACCCTTGACTTTCATTGTAAATTCTCCGGGAGCCAAACCATCTACTATCACACGATATGCTTCTCCGGCGGGAACGAAGGCAAAATTGTGCTCTCCTATTTGTTGATAACTGCTTCCAGGAATACCTAACTCCAGGTCACCGGCGGACGTTGGTCCAGTGTGCCTACCTTGCGAATCATAGATATGTAAGGCAACCGGACTGAAAGTTGCGAATGAGATAGTGGTCTCTGGACCTACGGCAGGAGGCGGATCGCAGGTAGTTGCCGAATCGGAGATACCAGTAGGAAAAGAGGTTGGCGGCTGGCCGTTAATGAGCGAGGCGATTATGTCGAGCACCTTTGAATCCCTGACTAGCCCCGCGTGATTAATGCCTGTTTCGTAATGCGATACATAGTAGTCAGCAGAGTTGTCCGAAGGGTTACGAGCGCTCATGAGGGGTACAGTACCGTCGCCGTTTGTGGACAACGGCTCGACGCCATCATCACGAATAACAAATGTGCCTATAGTAGATGGGTTCTGGCAGCCGACAATGTTATACATTTGGAAAGAAGTGGATGTAAAACCGTCTAGAGAATCATGAAACTCTTGGGCCTGATCAATCAGTATCTCGTTTCTTGCGTCAGATGGTTTCTCGAGCATGAAGGTTTTCGTCTCACTGTAATCTAGAGAATTAAGATTGTTATTCCTGAAGTCCACCACGTAGTAAGGGTCCTTTTCAAAATATTTCTTACTTGGAAGGAGCTCGTAGACGCCGGGCATGTTCTGGGTAATTATTTTCACCCTATCGCGATTGAGAATATCGACTGGACCGAACTCGAACCCTAGATTGTCTCCGTAATTCAGGGCATTGAAAGCCTTTGGAGACCCTAGATGAGGAACGCCGACAAACACAATCTTGTCTATGATGGACGGATCGGCGGTACGAAGAAACTCTTTAACTAATAGGCCACCCATACTATGGGCGACAATGTTAATCTTCCCGGTAGGAGAGTTGGAAAATGCCTCAGCAACAACAGAAGAAAAATTAGATACCTCCTCTCGAATATCCAATCGCCAATCGTATGGAAATTCGAAATAGGATTTATTGGGGGTACTCGTAGTATAGCCGTTGTTCAGAAATAGATCACGAAGGTTGCCATACGCAACTCTCGGAATTCCGAACGGGTACTCTCTATCAATTACTGAAGTGGGATTCATGTCCTTGCCTGGCAATTCAAGACCGGTAGTCGTAGAAAGTCGAAGTTCGTTAAGGTAACTATCAAAGGGGCTTATCATTCCGAAAACATTTGGCCATACCTCCTCCCCGTCCGACACCCGATTCAGGCGCGAGCCCATTATGCCCGGCACGATGATCACCGGCTCCTTGGCGGTTTCGGGCGATGGGCCCCATATCTGGAAACTGCTGCGGACCGGATCGGGCTGCACGCCCCACAGCATGTCTGGGCGAGCGAACGGGTCGAGCGGCGGATAGGTTCCGGGATAAGCAGCCAGTATGGCCCTGTAGGTCACGCCATATTGCAGGAGCGCGCTGGAGACCGGGATCATCTGCGCCACCGCATCGGCAATCTGAGGATCGCCGCCGGAGTTCGGGCAGTTTATCACCGCGTCGCCGTCGGTCACGAAACTGCCGTCGCTCAGGCGCACGATTATATAACTGACCCTCTGCGTCGCGCCCCAGCCCCGGAACTGGTCGCAATACGGCCACCAGGTCATGGCGTTCACTTCCGCGTCCTCCGGGACCGTGAAGTTCGCAAACTCGCAATAGTTGTAGGCCAGAGTGTTCGAATCGCAACGGCCGGCGTACAGGGCGGTCGGGGGCGCGGCTTCTTCGTGCACGATGAGGTTTAGGGAAGGCGCGAAAGGCGTGTGCCGCACCTGCAGGTCCACGTTGCCGGGCGTGCCGAATTCCTCCCATTTGGACACGTGGCCCTCCTGGTCCACCATCCTCGTCCGCCAATGGTACTTGCCGTCGGCCAGGTCCACCGTGACCGATGCCTCCTCGCCGGCGGCCAGGAAGTCACTGGACGCGCTGGCGATATTGTCAAAGCCCCGTACGAACGGCTGGACTTCCACTTGTAGTTGGAACGGCCCCGGCGCGCCGGCCTGCAGGATTGCCTTGAAGGTTATCGAATTCTCGGTGGTGGTCGCGCCTTCCGCAATGTTGACCGTACCGCCCGAGGAATATTGCCCGACCTGCTCCGGACCGCCCTGTCCGAAAAGAGAGAACGCAAAACGCCCGGGATTGCCCTGGCGACCATTGGAGACAGCTTTGTTTATATCCGTGCCATCGGCAGTGCCGTAAATGAAAAAGTAATCATGTTCCGGCAGGAGCGTGCCGGGCGCATCGAAAGAGCCCCGTAGCCGGGACTCGGCCTGCGTGGCCGGTTGGGTCGACACGCACTGTATCTGGAAGGATCCTGAGGCGATGACTTCGTCCGTGTTTATATCTACAACGTACGTCCGGCCGTTGAAGACGTTATCGGGCCAGCCGGCGGAAGTATTGCAGTATGGATAGAATTGCCACTCTTGGATGGTACTCGCCACGCCAGCCCGGAAGGTCGGCGAACTCAGATTGCAGGCCCCGGTTATGCCGTGATAGTGAAGGGAGCAGTTGCCGCCGTCATAGGCCCCGTTCGTGGGCGGCTCAAACTGGGAATAGACGGTTATGTTCTCCGCCAGCGCCAGCGCCAGCGGCGCGGCAAAAAAGACAACGACCAAGAGGGTCAGCGCGGGCAGGAACAGAAGGTGTTTCCTCATCGCCGGCTTATGCCATCAGCATAGCACAACGTGCCTTAAGTTTTCTTCAAGGCGATATAAGAATCTATGACGTTCTTCAACCCCTCCTCGAACGACGTCTGCGCCTTGAACCCGAATTCTTTCTCCGCGCGGCTCACGTCCAGGCGGCGGCGCGGCTGGCCGTTCGGCTTGGTGGTGTCCCAGCGGATCTCGCCCTTGAAGCCCATGTGTTTGGTGATGAGTCCTGCGAGCTCTTTGATGGAGATCTCCATGCCCGAGCCGATATTGACCGGCTCCGGTTTGTCGTATTTTATGGTCGCGAGCACGATGCCTTTGGCCGCGTCGGCCGCGTACACGAACTCGCGGGTCGGCGTGCCGTCTCCCCAAAGCTCGATGTGGTCCGCGCCGGATTGGACGGCGTCGTACGTCTTCTGAATGATGGCCGCGATGACGTGTGAGCTCTTCGGGTCGAAGTTGTCGCCAGGTCCGTACAGGTTCACCGGGAAAAGAGCGATGGCGTTCATGCCATACTGCTGGCGGTACGCCTGCGCCTGGACCAGGAGCATCTTCTTGGCTAGGCCGTACGGCGCGTTGGTCTCTTCCGGATAGCCGTTCCAGATATCGTCCTCCTTGAATGGGATCGGTGCGAACTTGGGATAGGCGCAGATGGTGCCGATGGCCACAAATTTCTTCACGCCCGCCTGGCGCGCGGCCTCGATGAGCTGGACGCCCATCATCAGGTTGTCATAAAAGAGCTCGCCGGGCTTCTCGCGATTGAAGCCGATGCCACCCACCACGCCGGCCAGATGGATGACGATGTCCTGGCCCTGCACCGCTTTCACGCACTCGTCCCAATGGCGCAGGTCGTAGTCCTGGGAGGAAAGCGACTTGACGCGCGCCGGGTCCGCGCCCTGTGCGACGAGTTCTTTGGTGACATAGCCGCCCAAAAAGCCACTGCCGCCGGTCACTAAAATATTTTTACCTTTCAGTTCCATTTTCCTTATCTAAAATTGAGAAAGTTTTGAAATCGGCTTCAGCATGGTCGCCAACAGGCCGCCTTTCAGGCCGTTCACGCGCCACGCGGCCAGGTCCTCTTTACGGACGCGGGTCAGGCGGTTCCAGGTCCGGCCGCTCACCCCTCCGGCCCTCATGGTAACAATGGTCTCGGGCACATAGCAAGATGGCACTTTGTGTTTCTCAAGCAAGCGTAGCATGAGTTCGTAGTCCGCAGATATCCGGAAATCCGTATTGAACCAGCCATATTTCTCATACACGCTGCGGCGCATCGAGAAGCCGGCGTGCGGCGGATGCCAGCCGCGCTGGAACTTGCCCGGCGCGTAGGGCGCGGACTTCCAGTGGCGGGTCACTTTCGTTTTGTCATTGCGGTCCACGTAAATCATGTCGCCCCAGGCGGCGTCCGCTTTGTTCGCCTCCATCGCCACGACCAGCTTCGCCACCGAATCGGGGGTAGTATAAAAATCATCCGCGTTTAGATGCATGAGTATGTCCCCCGTCGCGGCCTGCAGGCCTTTGTTCAAGGCGTCATACAGGCCCTGGTCCTTGCCGGTCAGAACCAGGAATGGCTTGGATTGGGTTACTTTGTAACGTTTCATCACTTCCAACGTGCCATCGGTGGAGCCTCCGTCTTTTATGATGTATTCAATATTGGGATAGGTTTGAGCCCATACGCTTTCCATAGCATCGCCAATAAAATCGCGGTTGTTCCAAACGATTGTCACTACAGAAACTTTCGGAAGATTTCCAAAGTAATCAGTCATCGCGGGTCACAAGATAGTTGCCGAGCACCAGCGCGTCCATCTTGGTGCGTAGATAGCAGGCCACCGCCTCCTCCGGCTTGTTCACGATGGGCTCGTTCTCGTTGAAGGAGGTGTTCACGACCATCGGGATGCCGGTGATCTTCCCAACCTCGCTGATTAGGTTCCAGTATCTTGGGTTCGTCTGCTTGGAGACGCTCTGCAGGCGGCCGGTGCCGTCCACATGGACCACCGCGGGGATCTTGGACCGCACCTCCGGACGGATGACATAGACCTTCTCCATGAAAGGCACGGGGCGCTGCTCCTCAAAATATTCCGAGACCTTCTCCTCTATTACCGACGGGGCGAACGGCCGGAACGGCTCCCTTTTCTTTATCTTCACGTTCAACACTTCCTTTATCTCCGGGAATGCCGGGTTGGCCAGGATGCTGCGGTTGCCCAAAGCGCGCGGGCCCCATTCGGTGCGGCCCTGGAACCAGCCGATGATGTTGCCTTTGGCGATGAGCTCTGCGACGCGGCGATAGAGCGCGTCGTCCTCCAGTCGCACATATTTCAAGTTCTCTTTTTTGAGCGCGGCCTCGCAGGCGGCATCATCATATTCCGCGCCCCAGAAAGGCGACTGCATCACGAAACTGCGCGGATGGTTCAGGTGCTCGTGCCAAACCGCATATGCGGCGCCAATCGCGGTGCCGGCGTCGTGCCCCGCGGGCGGCACATATATCTCGGTGAATGCGGAGTTCTTGTATATCTTGCCGTTGGCCAAGCTGTTCTGCGCCGTGCCGCCGGCGAAGGCCAGCTTGGTCAGCTTGGTTTCCTTGTGGACGTGGTCCAGGATGCGGAAAAGATTCTCTTCATACAACGCCTGCAGGGACGCGGCGATGTCTTCGAAACGCTTGTCCAGCGGTTCCTCCGCCTGGCGCGCGGGACCCAGCATCTGCTCCAGTTTCTCCGAGAACATCCGGCCGATGATCGGCTCGCCGCCGTTCCAGGTCATCTGCACCCCGGTCTTGTGATGGGTAAAGAAATCCAGATCCAGCTTGAAGTCCGCGCCACGACCCGGCTTCACCAATTTTCGCAGCTGCGGCAGGAAGGATGGCTCGCCGAATCCGGACAGACCCATCACTTTGTATTCATCGCCGTATTTCCAGAAACCGAGATACTGCGTGAGCGCCGTATATACAAAGCCGAGGGAATGCGGATAGTGGACGGTACCCAGGACCTGGATGCGGTTCCTGTCGCCCACGCCCCACATGGTGCTCGTGAAGTCGCCCATACCGTCCACAGAAAGCACCGCGGCACGCTCGAACTCGGAGACGAAGAAAGCGCTCGCGATATGCGCGCGATGGTGCTCCACGCTGCGGATCTTTTTGGCCAGGCGCTCCGCCGGCATGTTGAAGACGGCGCCGAGCTCCGTGGCCAGCCCGCCGACCTTCAGTATGTTTTTTGCGCGGTCCGCGAGCGCCCGGGGGCTAGGCGGGTGCGCCAGTACGTAAAGCAACTTCTTGCCGATGTGCGCGCGGGGGTCGCGCCCGATGACGATATGGTCCACCTGGTCCAGGGTCACGCCGCCGGTCTGCAGGCAGAATTTGATGGCTTCGGTCGGCAGGCCGGCCCAATGCTTCAGGCGCCGGATACGCTCCTCCTCTATGGCCGCGACGATCTGGCCGTCTTTTATGAGACAGGCCGAGGAGTCGCCGTGATAGGCGTTCAGTCCCAGGATGTACATTGGCTTGATTTTAGCTGAAAAACAGCCCTAGCGGAACACGCGCCGCAGATATTCCCCGAGGCGCGACGGCAGGTTGTCCTCCGCCGCCAGGACCTCATTTATAGTGCCATCGGTGAATATGTGCCGGAAGGGCTCGTCGCGGCGCGCCCACAAGATGGGCACGTGACCCAGGAACGCGGCCCAGGCGCTGAAGGTGGAGTTGGAGGCCAGGATGACCTTGGATTGCGCCAGCGAGAACATATCCACGACCGCGTTGGAGTTCAGGCGCTGCACGCCGGGCACGCGCAAAAGTTCCGCCAGGTCCGCGTCGCTGCCGTCGCTCGCGACCGCCACCGGCACCTGCACCGCCGTGGCCAGGCGGATCTTCCGGATCATGGCCACATACCAGGCGAGCGGCACGCGCTGGTGCTGATGGAAATCCCCCAGGCGCACGTGCACACCTATGCCGAGCGCCCCGAAGGCGCGGATACGCGCGAAGTCCTGCATGCGCAGCATGTTGCGGAACTCGTCCGCGAGGAATTCGCGCTCATGCGCAATGTCTGCGAAGAAATTGCCGAGCCCGTGGGTCAGCACGATGGCGCCGCCGGGCGCGTCGCTCTTCAACACCTTCTCCTCGGCCACCTTGCGGCGCGTGAGCAGCAGGAGGGTCTTGCGCAGACCGGAGATGCCGCGCGGCTTGAATATCTGAAGATAAAGGCGGGCGTCCCGTTCCCGCCGCAGGAAAGGCCCCAGCTTGAAGGTCGCCCAGCTCGGGTTGATGAGAGTGTAATTCCTTTCTTTGGCGAAGAGGAGCGCGCGGGCGTACGAGAAAAAAAGATTGCCGAGGCCCGGCCCGCCACCACGAAAACCGAAAGCGCCGAGAGTGCTGAAGCGAGGATAGACGTAGATGCGGCTCATTGTTTTTTGGAAAGCACCAGCTTGGCGTACTTGGCGTCCACCAGGAAGCGATACCAGAGGCCCTGCAGGAAGTGAAAGACCAGGCCGCGGCCGCCGTCCAGGAACCCGGCGCGCAGGAAGTATCTATATATGAAATACAAAAACGGCCGGATGAAGATCGGCAGGCGCAGGTACAGGTTGTTCTTTAGCCAGCGCTTGCGCTCCGGCTGGCCGCCGCCCAGGTCCGGCCGCTCGCGGAAATGTTTCTCGTCCAGCATGGCCCGGGCCTCGCGCGCCGCATAATTGCGGTGCTTGGCCAGCCACCATTTGAGCTTTTTACGGTTCTTATCCTTGAAATCGTTCTGGAGCTGCAACGCTCGGCCCTCGGAAAGGACGATGTGCTCGTCCATCGCGCGGTCCTCGGAGCGCGCCTTGCCATTGCGAAAAAGGCGCAAGAGCCAGGTCGGGTAGTAACCGCCGTGGCGGATCCACTTGCCCATGAAGTACACGCGGCGCTTCAGATAGAAGCCACAGATCTCCGGCGGCGCGTTCTGGATCGCCGTCTCTATCTCTTTCCAAAGCTCCGGCGACATGACCTCGTCCGCATCCAGCCGCAGGACCCACTCCCCCGCTATCTTGGCGTTATCCAACGCCCAGTTGAATTGCTCCGCCTGGTTCGTGAACGGATGGTCGTATATGTCCGCGCCATACTGTCGGGCGATGGCCAGCGTGCCGTCCGTGCTCTTGGAGTCCACGATGATGACCTGGGCCACATGCTCCGCGGAGCTCTTTAGGCAATGCGGCAGATTGAGCTCCTCGTCTTTGGTCAGGACAATGAGAGTGATGGGCAGCTTGGTCATTTAGCTTTTATTTTACTGCAATGCTTTTTCAGCCAGATCGCGATCGACGAATGGTCCATCTTGGTTTCCACAACACGGACCGCGAAGTTGGCTATTTCGTCTTCCTTGACTTTAAGCAGGTAGCCGTTGCGCTCCAGGAAAACTGAGGCGGCGGTCATACCCGTACGCTTGTTCCCATCTAAAAAAGCATGATTCATCATTATGCCTCGGGCATAGACGGCGGCCTTCAAGAATAATCCTGGATATAGTTCTTGGCCGAAGGCCTGTTGGCGAGGGGCGAAGACGGCGCCGGCCAGCACCCCGAGATCACGTATACCATGCAGTCCGCCGGTTTCATCGATGACCATGGAATGCGCCAGTAGCACTTGGTCGGTCTCGAGGTAGTCAATTGGCGCCGGCATCAAAGATCCCTGAGCTTCTCTAGGTCTTTCCTGTAGCGGTTGATGAACCTCATAACCAACTCCGCGGTACGAACGCTGTCCTTAGAAGAATTCTCTGCTTTGCTGACAAGCAGGGTCCCGGTGTCTTTATCCATGCTTATATGGATCCGGTTGCCGGTCTTCAGCTTCATCTCCCGCATATAGTCCTTGGGAATGACCATTGCATCGGAGCTGCCTACCTTGATTACTTTCTGGGTCATGGTTTTATTTACTGATTATAATCTAATTATAATCCTCTACCGCCCCTTGTCAACCCCGCGGCTGGCAATGACTTCCCTATACGCCTCGAGCATGCCCTGGGCCACTTTGGCGTACGAGAACTTGTTCGCCGCGAGCGAGATACCGTGCTCGCCCATCGCCTTGAGGCGCGCGGGATCTTTGAGCAGGTCGCTCATCGTGCCCGCGAGCTCTTGCGTGTCTTTTTTGACGACCAGGCCGGCCCCGCTTTCGCGCACCATGGATGCCAGCGCCACCTCCTCGCTCACGATGACGGGCACGCCGAAGTACATGGCCTCCACCACCGCGACGCCGAAGTTCTCGGCGTACGAAGGCAGGACGAATATCTCCGCGTTGCGGTACGCCGCGGTCCTGTCCGCGCCGGCCAGGGGACCAGTGAAGACAACCTTGTCTTGGATGCCGGCGGCGGTGATCATTTTCTCGATCGCGGGGCGATAATTGTCGTCGTCGCCACCTGCGAGCACCAGGACCGCTTCGGGATTTTCTTTCGCGACCGGAGCAAAGGCCGGGATCAAGGTGTCCAGACCCTTCTTCCAGTTCAACCGGCCCAGGAACAGTACTATTCTTTTGTTTGCCGGGATGCCGAATTTTTTGCGGAACACTTCCGGATTGCCGTCGGCCAGGGTGTCCTGGTCCAGGCCGTTCGGGATCACAATGGCCCGGCGCAGGCGATAGCCGAGCTTCTCGTACTCGGCCTTCTCCGGCTCGGTGGTGAAATGGATACCGGCCGCGCCTTCCAGGTTCCCCCGTTCGCGCAGGACCATATACAACCGCTTCTTGAGCGGGCTTTTCTTCTCGAGCGGCGCGGCCATGAGCGAACCCCGGGGCGAGATGACGTACGGCTTGCCCGTCGCGCGGGCGGCGCGGGCGCCGAGCGTGGAGGCCGCCAGAAAAACCGAAGTGATGTGCACGATGTCGAATTCGCCCGCGTGCGCCGCGAGCGCGTCGCGCATATCGCGGGAATAGAACCAAGAGCGCGGCCAGCTGGGTTTGAAGTAGCAGACCTGCACGCCGTCGCGCTCCACCGGCTTCAATTCCGCGGCGGTGCTGAGCGGCACATCTAATTCGCCGGGGCCATCCATGGCCGTGGTGTATACGGTCACCTCCGCGCCCAGTCGGACAAGGTATTTATTGAGCGCATGCACGCTCTGAATAGGCCCGCCATAGCGGTAGGCCGGCAGATACGCGGGCGTGACATGTAATACTTTCATTCGGAGCAAACTACTATTAGGTGCGCGCCCATGGAGGGCATGACGTCGCCCAGGACCTCGAAGACCTTGCCGATCGGGTGGCGGCGCTTCGAGAAAAGCACGTGCGAGGAAGTGAGGTCCTTGACCCGCAGCCCCTGGCCTTCCAAAAGCCCGGACAGCGTCTTGATGCTGTAAAAGTGATAGTGGTACGGGGCGTAGGCGAAAAGCGGCATCATGCCGAACAGCATGCGCAGGCGGTTCACGCTGAAGAAGAGGTGCGGCACGGTGAGGATCAGGATGCCGCCGGGCGCCAGGAGCGCTTTGCAATTCTGCACGAACTTCGCGTCGTCATAAATGTGCTCCATGACCTCGCCGGCAAAGATGACGTCGAACTTCTTATCCAGCTTCGGGAAGCCCTCGTTCAGGTCGCGCTGGATGACCGACACGCCTTCCAGCTGTCTCGGATTGATATCTATACCCTGGCAAACCGCGCCCTCCTTGGAAAGGCGGTCGGCGACGCCGCCGCGGGCCAGGCCGCACTCCAGGATGTTCAGGCCCTTGACGCTCGGAAAGCGCTCGCGGATGAAGCGCATGGCCTTGTCGATGCGGATCGGGTCCGGGACCTCGAAGTCCGAGAAGACGTCTTGCCTAGTGTCCATAGGAATAGCATTATAGTATTATCAACCTATGAAAAAAGCCAGGCAGAGCAAGGGTAAAATCGTGGTCGCGGCGAGCGGCGGCTTTGATCCCCTGCACGTGGGCCACGTGCGTCTTTTCCATGCGGCCAAGAAGCTTGGCCACCGGCTGGTGGTGATCCTGAACAACGACAATTGGCTGAAGAAGAAAAAGGGTTACGTCTTCATGTCGGAAAAGGACCGCAAAGAGATCATCGAGGCCATCTCAGTGGTGGACGAGGTCATCATCACCTCGCATCCGAAAAACCCGAAGGACATGAGCGTCGTGAAAGAGCTCAAGAAGGTCAAGCCGCACGTCTTCGCGAATGGCGGCGACCGGGACAAGCAGGACGCGAACAACAAAAAATCCTCTTTGAATCCGGAGCAGATCCTTTGCATCCGCGAGGGCATCCGCATGGAATTCAATGTCGGCCACGGCGGCAAGATGCGTTCCAGCTCGGAATTGGTGAAAAAGGCGCCGCGCTAGGAGCCGCGTCTCAGGCCTTTCGCAAGACCTCCGAATACGCGGCC
>Ga0155145_113_pt1 | contig 32667 bp, 34 predicted proteins | sample RifCSPhighO2_01_FD_106113 | JGI IMG/M metagenome (GOLD analysis project Ga0155145, IMG submission 106113) | Candidatus Liptonbacteria bacterium RIFCSPHIGHO2_01_FULL_57_28 | reverse complement strand
TGACGACTTTCAGAGAGTCGCATCCTACCATTAGATGATCCCGCAAGTGTTCTTGCCCATATTTTATAATCCATCCCCGCCGATACAGCAAGTTTCCAAGTCATATAAACGTGTGACGAGGAACCGGTGAAGGTTCCTCGGAGATTCAGATTTCGCCTTGCGGCGATGTGTTATTCGGCCATGATGGCGATCGGTGGCGCGGGACCTTGCCTCGCCTTGGCCAGGATCCAGGCGCCGGTGCCGATCAGCGCGAGGGCCACCATAAGAGCGACGAATGCCCTCAGCAGCCAATCGGTCACGTCCCAATTCTTCTTACTGGTGCAGAGTATGAATGATCCCAGCAAGATGCCGGCGATCAGGAGGGCGCCGACGAGCACGCCGAGCGTACCCATGATGCTACTCACCGACAGAGCCAACCAAGGCATTTGCCCCTCCGTTATCCGGGAAGCGCGACGACCTCGATGGCCGCGTGCTGGTTCCTTTCTACTACAATCCCTGCCAGTCAATCAAGCGGCGTCAGGAAATATATAGCAAAATTATGATATAATCAGCGCATGCGTGACTTGAAGACCATCACCGCGGCGATCGGGAAGCAGCTCGACCAGCCGTTCGAGAAGATCTCCGCCGTGACCCTGGTGGACCTGCTGATAGAGGCCGCCCAGAGTTCCGGCGCCTCCGACGTCCATATCCAACCGGAGAGCAATAATGTACGACTCCGCTTCCGCATCGACGGTATCCTCCTGGACATCCTCAAGGACGCCAAGGTCTCCGCGGAACTGAACCACGAGTTGATCAGCCGCATTAAGGTCATCTCCGGTCTGCGCACGGACGAGCACATGGCGCCCCAGGACGGCCGATTTCGCTCCACCATCGAGGGTCAGGGCGATGTGGATGTGCGCGTCTCCATCATGCCGACCTACTACGGCGAGAACGCTGTCCTGCGCGTCCTGGCGGCGACCCAGACCTTCGAGCTCACCGACCTGGGCTTTAGCGATGCCAGCTTGAAGCGCGTGGAGCGCGCCATCTCCAAGCCGTACGGCATGATCCTGGCCAACGGTCCGACCGGCTCCGGCAAGACCACGACCCTGTACACCATCCTGAAGCGTTTGAACAAGTCGGAGGCGTCCATCATCACCATCGAGGACCCGATCGAGTATTCTCTGGACGGCACCACCCAGATCCAGGTCAATAACCAGACCGGTCTGACCTTCGCGAACGGCCTGCGCTCCATCCTGCGCCAGGACCCGAACATCATCATGGTCGGCGAGATCCGCGACGAAGAAACCGCCGGCATCGCCGTGAACGCCGCTTTGACCGGTCACTTGGTGCTATCCACCCTGCACACCAACGACGCGGCTACCACCTTCCCGCGCCTCATCGATATGGGCGTGCCGCCCTTCTTGGTGTCTTCCACGGTGAACGTGGCCATGGGCCAGCGCCTGGTGCGCCAGATCTGTCCGGACTGCAAGACCAAGCGTTCGCTCACCAAGGACGAGATCAAAAGCTTGAAAGAGGTGGTGCCGTACGTGGAAACGGGGGACGACACCTTCTACACCGGCAAGGGCTGCAACACCTGCAACGGCAGCGGTTACTCCGGCCGTATCGGCATCCGCGAGGTCCTGGAAGTGAACAACGACATCCAAAAGCTGGTCATGGCGCGCGCGGACGCGCGCGATATAAAGGAGGCCGCAATCCATGCCGGCATGGTGACCATGCTGGAGGACGGCTTCTCGAAAGCCAAGCAGGGCCTCACGACCCTGGAGGAGGTCTTGCGCATCATCCATGAATGAGCTGGGAAAGCCGAACGCAACCGTCGCGTTGAGTGAGCCGACCAAAACGAACGGGCCGGACAAGCCGGGCGAGCCCGCGCGGACGGCGATAACCGCGGCGGAGAAGCCGGCAAAAACCGAAAAAACGCATAAACTGGCCGGCAGCATGGCCATGTTCGGAGGCCTTTCCATCCAGGAGAGGATAAACTTCGCCCGGCACCTCTCTATGGTGGTCAAGGCCGGCCTGCCGATCTTCAAGGGACTGACCATCATCCGCGCCCAGGCGGCGTCCAAGGTCCTGCAGAGGATAGTGGACCAGGTCCTCTCGGACGTGAACAACGGCAAATTCCTGGCGGACAGCTTGGAGCGCTACAAGGACATCTTCGGCGAATTCTTCATCAACATCGTGCGCGTCGGCGAGGCCTCCGGCACTCTGTCCCAAAACCTCCTGTATCTCGCGGACGAGCTGAAAAAGTCCAAAGAGCTCCGTTCCAAGGTCCGTGGCGCCATGATCTACCCGCTCATCATCCTGCTCGCAACCCTGGGTCTGACCTCCTTCCTGGCGTTCTTCATCCTGCCCAAGCTCCTGCCGGTCCTTTACGGCCTGAAGGTCGCCCTGCCGCCCACCACCAAGATACTCCTCGCCGCCGTGGATTTCGCGACGAACTACGGCCTGGCAACTCTCGGCATCGCCGTCGCCGCCGTAATCGGCTTCCGCATCGCGGTGAAGCGCATCATCCCTTTCCGATATTTGATGCACCGGCTCATCTTCTTCATGCCGGTCATTTCTAGTTTGGTCGTGGCCGTGAACATGGTGACCTTCTCGCGCGTCCTGGGCATGCTCTTGAAAAGCGGCGTGAAGATCGTCGAGGCGGTGAACATAACTTTGCACACCTTGCCCAACCTGGTGTACCAGGACCTGCTGACCAAGGCCAACGAGGAGGTCAAACGCGGCGGCCAGCTCGCGACCATTCTGGCCAAACATCCCGGATTCTTCCCGGTCCTGCTTTCCGGCATGATCCAGGTAGGAGAGAACACCGGCAATCTGGAGGAGAACCTTTTCTACGTCTCGGAATACTACGACGAGGAGGTGACCAACAACTTGCGCAACCTGACCAGCTTCCTGGAGCCGGTCATGCTGCTCTTTATGGGCGGCCTGGTGGGCTTCGTGGCCATTTCGATAATCACCCCGATCTACTCACTTTCCCAAGGTGTCAACTAGAAGAGGCACGAGCATAATCGATCTTCTGGTCAGCTTGGGCATACTGGCCCTGCTTTTCGGCGGCATTTACCTGGTGTACTTCTCCATCGTGGACGGCGTGGCCAACATCGAGTCGCGCGCCGCGGGTGCCTCCATCCTGAACCAGGAGGTCGAGATCGTCCGCAACCTGCCGTACGACAAGGTCGGCACGGTCGGCGGCATTCCGGCCGGCGTCATCCCGACGTCGCAGGCGGTTACGGTGGACGGCAAGGACTTCACCCTGGCCGCGACCATCCGCAACATTGACGACAATTTCGATGGCACCGCGACCGGCACGCCCGCCGACGCCGCGCCCGCGGACTACAAGCTGGTGGCCTTCGAGGTCAGCTGCGCCCTGTGCCAGAACTTCGTGCCGCTCAAATTCACCACCACCGTGGCCCCGAAGAACCTGGAGAGCGCGAGCTCCACCGGTTCGCTCTTCATAAGCGTGTTCAACGCGGCCGGCGTCGCCGTGTCCGGCGCCACGGTTCGCGTCCAGAACTCGTCCGTTTCGCCGGCGATCGACGAAACGGACACCACGAACGCGGACGGCGTGCTGCAGCTCGTGGGTGTGCCGACCTCGAGCCAGTCCTACAGCATTCAGGTCTCCAAGTCCGGCTACTCCTCGGAGCAAACGTATCCGCAGGGTGGCGCCGGCAACCCGAACCCGGTGAAGCCCCACGCCACAGTCGCCGCGCAGACGGTCACCAGCTTGAGCTTTGCCATCGACCGCGTGAGCACGCTCATCGTGAGCGTCTCCGGCAACACCTGCTCGCCGTACGCCAACATGGACTTTTCGATGGCCGGGGCCAAGCTCATCGGTGCGTCACCGGACGTGCTGAAACTCTCGACCACTTCCGCGACCGGCGCGGACGGCACGAAGACGTTCTCCGGTCTGGAATGGGACACTTATACCCTAGGGCTGACCGAGGCCGGCTACGACCTGGCCGGGACCATACCCCTTTCGCCCTTGGTCCTGGATCCGAACACCACGGCGACGTTCCGTTTCGTGGCGCGCGCCGCCGATCCGTCCGCCTTGCTCGTGACGGTGACGGATGCGGCGACCGGGGCGGGCATCGCCGGCGCCACGGTCAAGGTTTCCCGGCCCGGCTTCAGCGCCACGGCCACGACCAGCCGCGCGGACCTCGCGTTCACCGACTGGTCCGGCAGCGACTACGCGAGCCAGAGCGGCGACATCGACACGGAATCGCAGCCGGGCTCGGTCATCTTGGAAGCGAACGCCTCCGGAACCTATCCGACCGCGGGCGACGAATGGCTCATCTCGAACACCATCGATCTAGGCGGCTCGAATTCCACGCTGTACGACTTTTCTTTCCAGGGCTCGACCGGCGGCGCCGGCTCGGACAGCTTGAAATTCCAGCTGGCGGCGAACAACGACGGCTCCACCTGGAATTTCATCGGCCCAGACGGCAGCGCCTCCACGTACTACACGGCGGCAAGCACGGCGCCGGCCGCGGCGCTGAACGGCAAGCGCTATCTACGCTACCAGGCCTTCCTATCAACCGATAACGGCCTGGCGACGCCGGAGCTGGATTCCGTGTCCTTCACGTTCAGCGCGGATTGCGTGCCTCCGTACCAGGCGCTCTTCAGCGGCTTGGCGAACGACACGTACGACGTGGAGGTCACGGCGCCCGGCTACACCAACGGTACCAGCACCATCACGGTGAGTTCCAGCTGGCAGGCAACAGAAATATCTCTATGATGACGCGCAAAGGCTTTTCGCTGTTCGAGGTCTTGATCGTGACCGGACTTTTCGCTCTGGTGCTTTTGGCCGTGGTCAGCCTGCGGGGCAATCTGGACATACTGGAAAACATCATTGACCAGCGCCTGCAATCCCGCTCCGACCTGGCGCAGACCCTGCAGATATTCGTGACCGAGCTCCGTTCCGCCGGACCCTCAAGCGTTGGCGGCTACCCGATCGAGTCCGCGGCCTCCAGCTCGCTCATATTTTTCAGCGACATAGACAAGGACGGCATGTTCGAGCGCGTGCGTTACAGCATGGCCTCCGGCACGATCGTGAAGGGCGTCGTGGAGCCGACCGGCAATCCGCTCGTGTACGTGACCTCCACCGAGGCCACCACCACCGTGGTGAACTACGTTGTCCCGAAAGCCGCGGTGCCGATGTTCAGCTATTACGACGCGAACTACACGGGCGGCGAGGACGCCATGACATCTCCGGTCAGCGTCGCCGACGTGCGCATCGTGAAGATCTCCATCTACGCCGACGTGGACCCGGAGCATTCCCCGCAGCCGGTGTTCTTCACGAACACGGTCAACATCAGGAACCTGCGCAGCAACTGACATGAAACCAACCATGAACCCCAGGTCCGGACAGCTTTCCATCTCGGTGCTTTTCTTCGCGACCATATCGGTGGTGCTCCTGACCGGTTTTATCTTCCTGGCGACCTCGCTCCTACAGCTGTCGCTCCGGGAGCTGAACCGCAGCCAGGCGTTCACCATCGCTGAGGCCGGCATCGAGTATTACCGCTGGCATCTAGCGCACGACACAGATGACTTTCAGGACGGCACCGGCCAGGCAGGGCCCTACGTCCACGACTATTACGACAAGGACGGCGTGAAGATCGGCACCTTCACCCTGACCATCACCCCGCCGCCCACCGGCTCGACCGTAGTCACCATCCGCAGCCAGGGCCAAGTAGAGGCGGACCCGAGCATATCCAAGATAATAGAGGTGCGGCTGGGCATAGCGTCGCTGGCCCGCATCCAGCTTGCGGTGAACAGCGATCTGGAGATCGGTTCCACCACCGAGATCTTCGGCGAGGTCATGGCGAACGGCGGCATCCGTTTCGACGGCTATGCCCACAACACCGTGAAAAGCGCCCTGGAAGAATACGATGACCTGTCGCACGGCGGCCAGGAGGAGTTCGGGGTGCACACCCACCGCGGCACCGTGGACCCGGAGCCGCCCGCCGCTGTGCCATCGCGGCCGGACGTCTTCGCCGCCGGCCGGGAGTTCCCGGTGCCGGCGATAGACTTCACGGGCCTGACCCAGGACCTGGCGGATCTCAAGGCGGACGCGCTCGGCGACGGCTATTACGCGACCAGCTCCGGCGCCCAGGGCTACGACCTAGTGCTGGCCCCGGACGACACTTATCAGGTGTACAAGGTGACCGCGGTCACGCCGCCGCCGAACGGTTGCACCAACACGTCGAACGAGGACGGCTGGGGCACCTGGAGCGTCGAATCCGAGACGCTGGTCGCGAGCGGCACCCTGCCGGCGAGCGGCAAAATGTTCTTCGAGGACAACCTGTGGGTCCGAGGCAGCATAGATGGAGCACGCGTCACGATCGCCTCCGGCAAGTTCCCGGACAATGCCGCTACGCGCACGAGCATCTCGGTCAACAACGATCTGACCTACACGAACTACAACGGGCTGGACACCATCGCGCTCATCGCCCAGAAAAACATCAATATCGGCCTGTACAGCGAGGATATTCTGCGCATAGACGCGGCCCTCCTGGCGCAGAACGGCAGGATCGGCCGTTACTACTACCAGCCGCCCAACAACGAGTCCAACAACAACCGCTGCGGCCCGACCGGCATCCGCCAGCAGATAACCTTGTACGGCATGATCGGCAGCAACCTGACCTACGCCCTGGGTTATGCGGACCTGAGCGGCTACCAGGAGCGCATCATCGTTTACGACGCCAACCTTCTATACAACCCGCCGCCGGGATTCCCCCTGACCACGAACCAATACTCCCAGATCTCCTGGGACGAGGTACAATGACCTCATGAAGCACGGACTCACGTTGATAGAGATCGTCATCGCGGTGGCTCTGATCGCCATCATCACCAGCATCGGCCTAGTGGCGCTGAACCCTGGCGGCCAGCTCGCCGCGGCGCGCAACTCGCAGCGGAATTTCCACCTGAACGCGGTCATGAATGCCGTCCGCCAGAACATCGCGGACACGAGCGGCGCGGCCTTCACCTGCGCGAACGGCGCCATTCCCACGACCACCGCGACCAAAATGGCGGTCGGGGCAGGGAATTACGACATCGCACCGTGCCTCGTGATCACCTATTTACCGAGCATGCCCTTTGACCCGTCCTACCCCGGCGCGCATTACGTCTCGAATACGGATTACGACACGGGCTACACCATCATCCGCAACGCCTCCACCGGTCAGGTGACCTTGAACGCCCCTGAGGCGGAGCTAAACAAGACCATCAGCATCACCCGCTGACGTTCTCTATTATCGCTATCTCGAGCGGCACCATGGCGAAGGGGCTGTAACGCATCTCGCCGTACGCGCGAATAAGGGCGCGGAGCAGCGCCAGCATCCTTTGCTGTTCGCCCGCGGCGGCCAGTTTGCCGAGGCGCGCGATCTCGTCCTTGGTCAGGTCCAGTTCGAATATCTTCTCCAGGCCGGGATTCAGTTTCAAAGTCAGCGCCTTGCGGATGTAGTGGACGAGGTCTTTCGTGAACTGCACCAGGTTCTGGCCCTCCTCGTTCAACTCGGCCACGGCCACCAGCGCCTCCTTGCCCTTGTTGTGAACGATGAGTTCCGCCAGGCGCTCCACTTTCTGGAAACCGGCGCGGCCGATGAGACGCTCCGCTTCCGCCAGCGTGATCTTGCCGTCGAAGGAGCGCACCTGCTCCAGGAGGGATTCGGCGTCGCGGAAGCTGCCTTCGCCCGCGGCGGCGATGAGCTCCAGCGCGTCCGGCTCTATCGCGATCTTCTCCTTTTGGGCGACGTCGGTGAGTTTTTCCATGATGAGCACCTTCGGGATCTTCTTGAAAAGGAAGCGCTGGGCGCGCGAGGCGATGGTCGCGGGTATCTTTTCGTATTCCGTGGTCGCCAGGATGAAGGTCGCGTGCTTCGGCGGCTCCTCGAGCGTCTTCAAAAGGGCGTTCCAGGCGGCCCCGGTCAGCATGTGCGCCTCGTCTATTATGTAGACCTTGCGGCCGCCACCCACCGGCGCGGTCTGGATGCTCTCCTTCAGGTTGCGGATCTCATCAATGCCGCGGTTCGAGGCGCCGTCTATCTCGATGACGTTCAGGGAGTTGCCGCCGTCCACCTCCAGGCAGGGCACACACTCGTTGCAGGGCTCGCCCGTGGCCCGGAACTTGACGTCGGCCGCGCGCTTGGTGCAGTTCAGGAGCTTGGCGATGAGGCGGGCGGTGGTCGTCTTGCCCGTGCCGCGCGGGCCGTAGAAGATATACGCCTGTCCCAGGCGGTCGGCCTTGGCCGCGTTCTGCAGAAGCATGACGTTGGTCTCGTGTCCCAGAAGGTCGGCCAAACTCTTCGGCCGGTAGGTGCGGGAGAGGGCGGTTGCCATGCTCGGATTATATTGCCATTTGCTTCGGAAAACAATACGATTAGGCCATGAAAATGGTGGCCCATCATGCCATTCGCATCTCCTATCTCGTGAGCGGCGGCGTTTTGGTCCTGGCGCTCATCGTCATCCTGGCGGTATATCTTCGTCAGGCCGAAAGGGATTTCCGGATCACGCCGGTGAGCGGCGCGAGCGTGGACAGTGAGGGTAAACTGCCGCCGGCGCCGGAAAGCCAGGCGATCCAGACCGGCAGCTGGCCGGCGCTCGCGAACGCCAACTTTTTCGCGCAGGTCAAGGCGGATTTCGTCAATCAGAAAAAATCTTTCATCGAGGCCGACCTGACCGCGATGACCGTGACCGTCTACAAAGATGGTGAGATCGTGAAGCAAGTGCCGATCCTGACCAAGGGCCGTCCCGGCTCCTGGTGGGAGACGCCCGCCGGACTGTACGAGATCCAATTGAAGAAGAAGACCCATTTTTCCTCTTTCGGCCACGTGTACCAGCCGTGGAGCATGGCCTTCCAGGGCAACTTCTTCATCCACGGCTGGCCGTATTCCGCGGACGGCACGCCGGTGGCCTCGAGCTTCTCCGGCGGCTGCGTCCGGCTGTCCACCGAGGACGCGAAAGCGGTGTACGATCTGACAGAGGTAGGCATGTCGGTCCTGGTGTACGAGAAATCCTTCGACGGGGACGACTTCAGGTATTCCGAACCGCCCGCCGGCCGCCTGAGCACATTGTCCGGCCTTGCCGCGAGGTCGTATCTCGCCGCGGATCTCCGGAACAATTACGTCTTCCTGGCGCAGAACGCCACCGACGAGGTGCCCATCGCTTCCATCACCAAGCTCATGACCGCGCTCATCGCCGCGGAGTACATCAACCTGGACGCCACCAGCACGGTCATGGCCTCCTCGATCGTGTCCACTTCCGTGCCGCGCCTGAAGGCGGGGGACCGGATCAATCCCTACCAGCTTCTGTACCCGCTCCTGGACGAATCCTCCAACGAGGCGGCTTTCATGCTGGCCGACTATCTTGGACGCGAGCGTTTCGTATCGCTCATGAACCAGAAGGCCTTGGCGCTTGGCATGACCCATACCAGATTCGCCGATCCGGCCGGCCGCGAGGACGGCAACATTTCCACCGCGGAGGACCTTTTCGCACTGGCCAAGTACCTCCTGAACAACCGCAGCTTCATCCTGAAGATCACTTCGGACACCGTCGGCTACAACGCCTACGGCGATTCCCAGTTCAAGGACCTGCAGAACTTCAACGTCTTCACCGGTCAGCCGAGCTTCGTGGGCGGCAAGGTCGGCATGACCACCGCCGCCGGGCAGACGATCCTATCTATCTTCAAGGAGAAACTGGAAGGGGAAGAGAGGCCGATCGTGGTCATAGCTCTGGGTTCGCGGGACAACGCCGCCGACGCGCGCGCCCTGCTGGCCGATGTGCGCCTGAACTATCAAACCGATGGACTACGCGCTGAAGATTGAGAAATACGAAGGACCGCTCGAGAAGCTCCTGGAGCTCATCGAGGAGCGCCGGCTGGCGGTGAACGAGATCAGCTTGGCGGCGGTGACCGACGACTTCCTGAAATACCTGGAGCGCCTGCCGGCGGTGGCGCCCGCGCTCCTTGCGGATTTTCTGACGATCGCGAGCCGGCTGGTGCTCATCAAATCCAAGTCGCTCCTGCCGGAGCTGCCGCTCACCGAGGAAGAGGAGCGCGACATCAGGGATCTGGAGCGGCGGCTGGAACTGTACCGGCAACTGAAGGCCGCAGAAAAACACATCCACAAGCTTTGGCGCTCCGGCCACCGCGCCGCCTCCCGGCCGTACCTTTTCCACGCCTCGTACCTGCCGCCGGTTTTCCATCCCGGGCAGGGCCTGGACGCCGCGGCCCTCGGCGCCGCCTTCGCGCAGGTCTATGCGGCGATCGAGAGGATAACTATGGAGACGGAAACAATTTACGAGACGATCGTTTCCCTGGAGGAGAAAATGCAGGAGATAATCGCGCGCATGGCGACCATCAAGGAAGCCAGCCTGCATGGGCTCTCCGCCGGCCGCGGCCGCGTGGAGATCGTATCGGTCTTCTTGGCCATCCTACACCTGGCCCGCGAGGGCCGCGTGAACCTCGCCCAGGAGAGACAGTTTTCTGATATAATCGTGAGCAAAACGGAACTGCATGGAACATAATCTCGCGGCCCTGGAGGCGCTGCTCTTCGTCCATGGCGAGCCCCTGCCGCTCAAAAAGATATCTGTTCTCCTGAAGATATCCGCCGTGGAGGCGGAGCAAACCGTCGCCGCGCTCAAAGAGAAGCTGGAATCTTCCGAGCGAGGTTTGGCCCTGGTTAGCAGCAAGAACTCCGTGCAGCTCGTGACCAAGCCCGCCCTGGCGCCGGTCATCCAGGACTTCGTGAAGCAGGAGCTGACCGAGGACCTGACCCCGGCCAGTTTGGAGGCGCTGTCGCTCGTCGCGTATCTCGGGCCCATCCCGCGCGCGCGACTGGATTACTTGCGTGGCGTGAACTCGGCCTTCATATTGCGGAGTTTGATGATGCGCGGGCTGGTGGAGCGCGAGCCGGACCCGGAGCATCCCGTGACCATGCTGTACCGCGCGACCATCGACCTTTGGAAGCATTTGGGCGTTGAGAGCCAGGAACGCCTGCTGGAGTACGAGAAGTTCAAAGCGCTGGGGAACATGGAGGACCCGGCGGCGACATGAGGCATCTTCGGGTAATGTTTTTAGCCGCGGGTGCGCTCCTGGCGCTCATCGCGGCGATCTCTTTTTCGGGCAGCGGCACGTCCTCCACCATCCGGCCCTCGCCGGCATTGAATGCAGGCAGCTTTCCTGAACCTGCCGTCCCTTCGGTTTCGCCGGATGCCGCGGCGCGCCCCTCCGCGTCCTCGACCCCCGCTTTCAATTTAGATGCGAAGTCCGCTGCAATCGGCGACCTGCGCGCCGGCGATCTTTTGTATGGCTTCAACGCGGACGCGCGTTGGCCGGTGGCTTCCCTCACTAAGCTCATGACCGCGGCGCTGGTCCTGGAGCTTTTTCCAGCGGACGCCGTAATCACCTTGGTTCCGGAGGATTTCTCCAGCGGCGGCGCGCTCACGGCCAGTTTGCAGCCCGGCGACAAGTACCGCGCGTCGGACCTGCTGAAGGTCCTCCTGGTGCCATCGAGCAACGAGGCCGCGGAGGCCTTCGCGCGCGCGTACGGCCGCAGCGCCTTCACGGCCGCGATGAACGCCAAGGCCGCGTCCTGGGGCCTCACGAACACTCACTTCGCCGACCCTTCCGGTATCAGCGTCGCGAACCAGTCCACGCCGCGCGAGTTCCTGAAACTCCTGCGCGAGGTGTATGCTGCACACCCGGAAGTATTTGTCATCACCCGGGAGCGGAACGTCAGCGCGCGGGAGCTTTTGACCGGCGCGGTCAAATATTTCCCGACCACGAACAGTTTCGCCGGCCGCGCCGGTTTCCTGGGCGGCAAAACCGGCACCACGCCCGAGGCGGGGGACAACCTGGCTTCCATCTTTGACACCGGCGGCACGCCGGTCGCAGTCGTGGTCTTCGGCGCCGCGGACCGTTATGCGGCCACGGAATCTCTGTTACAATTAATACAATGATCCTGCTCCAGGCCCTGCGCCTCCTCATCCTCACCAGCATTTCTTTCATCGTCGCCTTTGGCGCCGCCCAGCTCTGGCTGCGCGTCATGGAACGCTGGCGCATCGGCAAGCAGATCCGCACTTCCGACGAGACGCCCGTGTTCTCGTCCCTGCACCAGAAGAAAGTGGGCACGCCCACCGGCGCCGGCGTCATCGTCTGGGGCACCGTGGCGCTGCTTGCGGTGGTTTTTTTCCTGCTAAGCATCTTCTTTGACGGCTTCTGGAAGTTCTTCAATTTTGTGAATCGCGCCGAGACCTATCTGCCGCTGGCCGCGCTCCTCATCGCGGCGCTGGTTGGCCTTGCGGATGACTGGCTCGGCTCCCTGCGCATCGGCGGCGGCAACGGCGGCGGCATCAAGGTCCGCTACAAGCTCATCATTTACACCGTCATCGCGGCCATCGGCGCCCTTTGGTTCTATTACCGCCTGGACTGGGACGTGCTGAGCGTGCCGTTCCTGGGCAACTTTTTCGTGGGCGCCTGGTATATACCGATCTTCATGTTCATCATCATCGCCAGCGCCTTCTCGTCTAATGAGACCGACGGCTTGGACGGCCTTTTGGGCGGCGTGGCGCTTTTCGCCTTCACCGCGCTTATGATCGTGGCTTTCGCACTGCACCGCTACGACCTGGCGGTATTCTGCGGGACCATGACCGGGGCGCTCCTGGCGTTCATCTGGTTTAACATCTACCCGGCACGCTTTTTTATGGGCGACACTGGCTCCATGTCCATCGGCATAGTGATCGGCGTGGTGGCCATGCTGACCAACACCACGCTCTTCCTGCCGTTCTTCGCGCTCATCCTGGTCCTGGAGTCGGCCTCGGTCATCATCCAGGTGATCAGCAAGAAACTGCGGGGCGGCAAGAAGGTCTTTCTGTCCTCGCCGCTCCACCACCATTTCGAGGCCCTCGGTTGGCCGGAGTCCCAGGTCACCATGCGCTTCTGGATCATCTCGGCCATCGGGGTCGGGATGGGCCTGGTATTGTTTTTCCTATCCCGTCTTTAAATTATCTTCCAGCTGACCTCGCGCACGCCCTTGATGTTCTTGAGGCGGATGACCAGCTTCTCGATCTTCTGGCGGTCGGCGGTGTCGCATTGGACCCGGTCGATGGGGAAACGGCTGCCGGGCGAGGCGTTCGTCTCGAATTTGATGATATTCACCCGCGCCTTGGATATCGCGGTGGAGATGTCCTTGATGAGTCCGTAGCGGTCCTCGACCGCGATGCGGAGCTCGCACTTGGTCGGCCGCGCCAGGACGTGGTGCTTGGTGCGCAGGGAGGATTTGATGTGGTTCGTGGCGCTCGAGGTTTTCACGAAGCGCAGCCAGTCCTCGGACGGCTTCTTTTTCTTTTGTGTCAGTATCTCCACCATGTCGCCGGAGCGCAAGATGTAGTCCAGCGGCACGATATGGTCGTTGACCTTGGCGCCCACGCAGGAATCGCCAATGTCGGTGTGGATGCGGTAAGCGAAGTCAATCGGCGTGGAACCCTCCGGCAGATCGATGACCTCGCCGCGCGGGGTGACCGCGAAGATGCGGTCGCGGAAGAAATCCACCTTCATCGATTCCAGGAATTGTTCCGCGTTGTGCTCGAAGTCCGGATGGCTCTCCTGCCAGCGCCGCAGCTCCTGGATCCAGGACAGATCTTCCTCTGCTTCCTTTTTATGCCCGCCCGCCGGCTGGCCTTTGTTGTCTTTGTATATCCAGTGCGCGGCGATGCCCTGCTCCGCGTGCTCGTGCATCAGCTGGCTGCGCAGCTGAAATTCAATGAGCTTGTGTTCCGGGCCGATGACCACCGTGTGCAAACTCTGGTAGCCGTTCGGTTTGGGCATGGCGATGTAGTCCTTGATGCGGCCGGGGAGCGGCGGCCAATACTTGTGGATGATGCCGAGCGCCGCGTAGCACTCCGCACTGGTCTTGAAGATGAGCCGGATGGCCACCAGGTCGTATATCTTCTCGATATCCATGTCATGGTGCAGCAGCTTGCTGTACAAGCTGGAGATGCGCTTGGCGCGGAAATCTATCTTGATCGGCTCCAAGTCGTGTTCCTTGAGCTTCTCCTCCACGACCGGCCTGAGCTTTTCCAGGTAGATCCGGCGGCGCTCGTAATGCTCGGCGGCGCTCTTCAGAAGCCACTCGTTCTCCTTGGGATGCAGGTAGGGAAAGGCCAGATCGTGCAGCTCGCCGGCCAGATGGTGCATACCCAGGCGGTAGGCGAGCGGCGCGTAAATGTCGTCGGTCTCGAGCGCGATGCGCTTCTGCTTCTGGGGCGGCACTGCGGCTAGGGTGCGCATGTTGTGCAGACGGTCCGCCAGCTTAATGAAAATGACCCGCAGGTCCTCGGAGAGCGCTACGATCATCTTGCGCAGGTTCTCCGCCTTGGCGTCCTGCTCGCGGTATTTCACGCGGCCCAGCTTGGAGACGCCGTTCACCAGGAACACGATCTCTTCGCCGAACTCTTTCTTCAGATCTTCCGCGGTGACCTTGGTGTCCTCGACGGTGTCGTGCAGGAGTCCCGCAGCGATGGTGGTCTCGTCCAGGCGCCAGGAGTTCAGGATGTCGGCGGCGGCCAAAAGGTGGCTGAAATACGGCTCGCCACTTTGCCGTTTCTGGCCATGATGGGCTTTTTTGGCGAACGCGTAGGCCCGGCCGATGAGCGACTTGGGGTCCTTTTCCGCGGTCTCTTTAACGCTTCGCGGTTTGTCGCCGCCGCGGAAGTTCGTTATCCATTCAAAGGGGTTGATCGCCATGGTTTCTTCATCATAGCGCGCGAGAGGAAAACGGCAAATGAACTCAGCTCTTTTTACCCCTCCTTTTCTTCGGCGGCGCGTTTTTCCAGATCTTATACATTTCCTGCAACTCCGCCTCACTCTCCGGTTTTTTGTTTATTAAAAATTCGCACTCCGGCCAGCGGGTACAGGCAAAGAACGGCTTGCCGCGGCCGCGCGATTTCTTTTCCACGATGTCCCCGGGCTTCTCGCTGCGGACGGGGGAATCCATGCAGTTCGGGCACTTGAACCCGGTCTTGTTCCAGATCTTCGCGATACCCTTGCATTTCGGGTAGTCCTTGCAGCCCAGAAAGAACCCGAAGCGGCCGCGCTTCACTTCCATGGGGCCGCCGCAGATAGGGCAGCGCTCGTCTTCGGTCTTTTCCTCGAGCTCTTTTATCTTCGCCGCCTCCTCCGGCATCGGCAGGGTCACCTTGACCCCCGGTTCCGGACAGGCCAGGAACTTGCCCATGCGTCCGAATTTGATAATCATGGGTTTGCCGCAGTGCGGGCAGGGCGTATCGGAGACCTCTATGCGCTTCTCGACCGTGGCCTCTTTTTCCTGCAGGTGTTTTTTGAACGGACCATAGAACTCGCGGGCCACCTCGGTCCACTTGATCTTGCCCTCGGCGATGCTGTCCAATTCCTCTTCGATGTGCGAGGTGAAGTTGATGTCCACGATCTCCGGGAAATTTTCCACCAGCATGTCGTTCACGACCATGCCTATCTCGGTGGGAACATAACGCTTTTCGGTCTTGGTCACGTACTCGCGCTCTTGGATGGTGGACAGGGTCGGGGCGTAGGTCGAAGGGCGGCCGACGCCAGCGGCCTCCAGCGCTTTCACGAGCGTGGCGTCTGTATAGCGAGGCAGCGGTTCGGTGAAGTGCTGCAGCGCATCAAGTTTCTCCACGGAGACCGCGTCGCCGGTCTTCAAAGGCGGCAAAGTGCCTTCCACTTCCTCTTCGGCGTCTTCGTCGCGGCCCTCGGTGTACACGCGGATGAAACCATCAAACTTCACCACCTGACCGTTGGCCCGGAAGACATATTTCTTGTCGTCGCTCAGGATATCCGCCGCGGTGGATTCCAGGAGCGCCGGCTGCATCTGGCAGGCGACGGTGCGCTTCCAGATAAGGTCATACAAACGCGCGCCGCCCTTGTCGGACCCGGAGCCGCCCGCGACGCGTCGCGACAGGTCGGTGGGACGGATGGCCTCGTGCGCCTCCTGGGCGCCTTTGGATCGGTTGGCGTAATAGCGTGGCGATTCCAGAACGTACTCCTTCCCGAACTCGCCCTGAATGACCTCGCGCGCCTGCGCCAGCGCGGAAGCCGCGAGGTTCACGCTGTCGGTGCGCATATAAGTGATGGCGCCGTGTTCATAAAGCTTTTGCGCGATCATCATGGTCTGCTTGGCGGAATATCCGAGCTTGCGTGCCGCTTCCTGCTGCAGCGTGGAGGTGGTGAAAGGCGGCGCGGGGGAGCGGCTAACGTCCTTCACATTGACCTCGGACACAAAGTACTTCGCGCCTTGCGCCGCTTCTACTATCTGCCGCGCCCTAACACCATCCGTAAGGGCCATCTTGCCGATGGTCTTGCCGTCCAGCGCGGTCAGGCGGGCCGGGAAGTTCCTTTCGCCCTTTTTGGCAAACAGACCTTCGACAGACCAATATTCCTCCTTCTGGAACGCCCGGATCTCGCGTTCGCGCTCCACTATCAGCCGTACCGCCACGCTCTGCACGCGGCCGGCGGAAAGACCATATCGGATCTTGCGCCAGAGGAACGGCGAGAGTTCGTAACCCACGAGGCGGTCCAGTACGCGCCGGGCCTGCTGGGCGTCCACCAGGTTCAGGTCTATCGGCCGGGGGCTCTTGAGCGCCTCCAGAATCGCGCCCTTGGTAATTTCATGGAAGACAATGCGCAGCGGCTTCGCGCCATTATCGAGGCCCAGGGCCTCGACGAGGTGCCAGGCAATGGCCTCGCCTTCACGGTCTTCATCGGTCGCCAGGATGATCGTGTCCGCCTCCTTAGCAAGCTTTTTCAGCACCGCCACCTGCTCCGCCGCCTTTTTGGGGATAACGTATTCCGGCCTGAAATCCTTCTCTATATCTATGCCGATCTTGCTTTTTGGCAGGTCGCGCACATGACCGTACGACGACTCCACGGTGTAATCGCGGCCGAGGAACTTGCCGATGGTGCGGGCCTTGGTCGGGGATTCAACTATGACTAATTGCATGAAAGTTTATCTCAAAGCATATCTGCCGCCTTCTTCCCGCACGGCATCCTTCAGGATCAGCATGGTCAGCGTCTGGTTGACCATTGATGAGGTGAGTGTAGCGGCTTCGATTATTTCGTCAATAGCCAGCGGCCGGCCGGTGGCGCGCATCACTCCCAAAACACTTTCTTCTGCCGGCGTTGCGGCGATGACGGGCCGCGGGTTGGGCAGCGGATCAAAACCCAGATCTGCGAGCACGTCGCGCGGGCCGGCGGCCAGCATCGCGCCGGAGCGGATGAGGCGATGGGAACCCTCGTAGTTCGGGTGGCTGACCGGTCCCGGCACCACGAACAGGTCGCGGTTCTGCTCTACGGCGAAGCGGGCCGTGGCCAGCACGCCGGAACGCTCCGGGACCTCAATGGCCACAACCGCCTGCGCCAGGCCGCTGATCAGCCTGTTCCTCTGCAGGAAATTCTTTTGGAAAGGCGGCGTGCCCGGCGGATACTCTGAGATCATGGTGCCGCCGCTCTCTATAATATTGCCCGCGAGACGCCCGTGCGAAGATGGATACGGCTGGTCCAAGCCGTTGGCCAGCACCGCGATGGTGCGTCCGCGCGCCTCAAGTGTCCCTGCGTGCGCCGCGGCGTCGATACCTAAGGCCATTCCGCTCACCACGGCGCAGCCGGCAGCGGCCAGCGCAGAACCAAATTCCCTGGCGAGGTCTATGCCGGCCGCACTGGCTTTGCGCGTGCCGACCACTGCGACCGCTGGAGTCGAACCGGCTGCCGCGAGCGCGCCTTTGTAATATATCCCAAGCGGCGGGTTCGGTATCTCCGCGAGCAGGGGCGGATAGCCCGGCTCGCCGTTCAAAACCAAGCCGATGCCGCCGCCCCGCAGGGCCGCCGCCTCGCGCTCCGGGTCCTTGCCGCTGCCGTGCCATCGCCAGCATTTCTCCCAGCTGCCGTGCCGCGCGTATTGTTTCCGCAGCGTCTTGTAGCCGGGCTGCGCCGCATTCAGGGCGTTATAAAAAACGGCCTCGCTTGATGTGTCCAGTTCGTTCATGCACACATTCTGCCGGAAGCACATTACGGATCCATAAAGAAATCCTCAAACCTTCTGCTATACTGGATATATGCACCGCGAGCACTTCCGGCGCTTCCTGTTGACCAACGGCGCTGCCATTGTCGGAAGCTTTATCGTTTTCATAGTGATCTTCTACTTATTTGCCCAGTTCCTTTCCGGTAAGGTCGATCAGATATTGGCGAACCGCGTGGTGATTGCCCAACGCGCCTCGGACCTGGAGACCCTCAGCAAGCTGAAAACCGATACCGCCGCCGCGGCCGAGATGCAAAAGAAAATAAATGCTCTCTTGCCCCCGCAGGACAACTTAATCACCTTCCCGCAGTTCTTCAACACCCTGGCCCGCAACCATTCCCTGGCCGCGACGTTCAGCTTCAGCGGCGCGCCGACGCCTGCAGCGCCGCCGGTACCCGGTTACGTGGATTTCAGCGCGACGGTCGAGGGCGAAGCGGCTAACATCCGGCTGTTCATAGAAGCGTTGGAAAGCAAGACGACGCGGTTCATGGTGAATATCCACGGCCTTGTGCTTTCGCCTCGGTCCGGGATATTCCATGTCGACCTGAGCGGACGTGTTTTCTTCCAGGAGAACAAGAGTAACCAAGCATGAACTCTCCGAAAGAAATATTCCGTTCGCACCTAGAGCTCCTGCTCATCTCCGCCGGTGTCATGCTGGCCGGTGTAACTATCTGGATCCTGGTGTGGGGCGTCAGCATACTGGCCACCGATCTAGGGACCTCGCTCGGAACGCCGCAGCTCGGGCAGGCCGCAGAGACCTTTGACCTGGAAAGGGCGTCCAAACTCGACCTTCGGGGCCTGAATGTGCAGTAATATCTAAAAATCCGGATTAAGATTATTAGCCCAATAAATATAAAAAACTGAGTCCCAAGCGGTTGTTACCACGAGGGACTCGGTTGATGACGGCCATCGCCTCAAGCCGCGCCTCATCCGGCAAGGCGCTTGTAGACGAAAAAGGGCATGAACTTCAAGATGTTTTCTCGTTTGTTCCATTCTCCACGAGATCGAACTCGGTCTTGCACGGAGTCGGGACAGAACCAGGAGTCCCCCGGGTACTGCTCGATTTCCTTGCAAGCACGAATTTCGATTTGTGCTCCGACTTCACGGCCGGCCCGCTCGACGTCCCGCACCGCACGCCAGAGATGTGGCTTGGCGGCCACGACCCATAACTTGGTGAGTCTATGTCGCTTCGCCCACTGGACGGCTCCGCGCGCAATGCGCAGAGTCGACGGCGGATTGCCGGGCTCTTCCTCGGTGTATTCCATCGGAATACCCTCTTCGACACGGATGTCGAGTTGGGTATAGACCCGGCAGTTCAATTCCCGCGCTTTCTTCGCGGCGATCCGGGCGATGCGCTGGTTAGGAAGGATTGTTTCTGGCGCCCCGAAGGCGAACGCCACAATGCCAACACCCGTCGTGGCTTTCAAATTTCACCTCCTCCTGCACCTGCAGTTTTAAAGGGACCGATTTCCAATCATGTGGAGTATAACACATTGTTTTCTTTTTGTAAAGAACAACAAAAATTGGTACGATCTAATGACCAACCCCAAAGGCGGGATGAGGTACCGACTTTTCCACTGCGGTGCGCGCTACAGGGATCGAACCTGTGACCTTTTCGATGTCAACGAAACGCTCTACCACTGAGCTAAGCGCGCGCGAGCATTGGCATTGTAGCAGGGGGCGGGACCGCCTTCAACCTTTGCTTTTTGAAGTATAATTTACTATCATAGCTTGCGCTTGGGTGTGTAGTTCAGTGGTAGAACGCTGTCCTGATAAGACAGAGGTCGAAGGTTCGATTCCTTCCACACCCACCACACCTTCTATATAATAGGTAACGATGAAAGCCGTCATACTAGCCGCGGGCAAAGGCACCCGGATGCAGCCCCTAACACTCGAGAAACCGAAGCCGCTCCTGGAGGTGTTGGGCAAGCCGATCCTGGTCCATGTTTTGGAGTGCCTGCCGCCGGAGATCAAAGAGATAATAATCGTCGTCGGTTACATGGGCGACCAGATCAAGACCCATCTTGGCGATGACTTCGGCGGCCGCAAGATACATTACGTGGAACAGAAAGAGTTGAACGGCCACATCCCGGCCTTGAAGCTTGCACGGCAATATCTGAGACCGGGTGAGAAGTTTTTGATCCTGCCCGCAGATGACATCCGCGGCAAGGACGACCTGACGCGGCTCGTGAGCCATCCGCTCGCCGTGGGCGTGCATGAAGTGGAGCATCCGGAACGCTTTGGCATCGTGGTGCCGAGCGCCAAAGGCACCATCGCGGACATCGAGGAAAAGCCCAAGGAGCCGAAAAGCAACCTGGCGGCGACCATGGCCTATGTCCTGAACGACAGCATTTTCGATTACCAGGAGAAGATGCACGGCGACGGCGAGTATTACTTGCCGCCGGTGATCAAGCAAATGGCTCGAGACAAGGACATATTTATAGAGCGCGAGACCGGCTGGATCCCGATCGGCTACCCGGAAGACCTGAAAAAGGCCGAAGCCGTGCTGAAAGATAACGCCGCCGGAGCGAAATGACATGAAGGCATTGATATTCGCGGCGGGCAGGGGCGTACGGATGATGCCCCTCACGGCGACAACCCCCAAACCCCTCCTGAAGCTTCTCGGGAAACCCATCTTAGAGCACATCCTGGAGGCCCTGCCGGAGACGGTGGATGAGATCATAGTCGTCGTCGGTTACATGGGCGACAAGATCAAGGATTATCTCGGGAACGAATGGCGCGGCAAACCGATCATCTATGTGGAGCAGAAGGAGCAGCTGGGGACCGGCAACGCGCTTATGGCCTGTCAGTCGCATATCGCGGCCGGCGAACGTTTTTTGGTAATATACGCCGACGACATGCATGACAAAGGCGCGTTATCCGCCGCCATCCTAAAAAACAAACAAGCAATTTTCGTGGCGCGCGTTAGATACCCGGAGCGTTTCGGCATCGTGGTCACGAATGCTAGCGGCAGGGTGTTAGGCCTTGAAGAGGCCCCAAAGGAACCAAAGACCGATCTGGCAGTGACCGGCGCGTACCTTCTCGACTCGAACATTTTCAAATACCCGCCCGCTCCGGAATCGAACGGAGAGTATTACATCAACAGCATGCTTGCGCCATACATGCGCGACTACGAGGTTTACGCCGAGATCGAGGAGCTGTGGGTCCCGATCGGTTATCCAGGAGACCTCAAGAAGGCCGCAGAGGCATTGAAGACATCGCATGGATGAGCCGCAGGTCATCTACGAGGACGCAGGCCTGGTCGCCGTCATGAAGCCCGCCGGACTTCTGGCGCATGCCGCCCCGGTCCGGGCGGACAGCAAGAAATATCACCAGCCAACCCTGACCGACTGGCTGCGCGCGCATTACCCGGAAGTGCGCAGAGTGGGGGATGACCCGGAGACACGTCCCGGCCTGGTGCATCGGCTCGACAAGGACACTTCCGGAATCATGGTCATCGCCCGCACCCAGGCAGATTTTGAATATCTTAAAAACCTGTTCAAAGAAAAGAAAGTTCAAAAAACCTATCTGGCCCTGGGCTGGGGGCACGCCAAGACCGATCGCGGCGATATCACTGCGCCGATCGGGATAAAATCCGGTACCACGAAACGCAGTATCCATTCCGCGAAAATGTCCAAACCGGCGGAAACCCATTATGAAGTGTTGGGCCGCGCGCGTGCGCCCGAGGACAAGAAGGTCCTAACAACCCTTTTTAAGGTCCAGCCGCGCACCGGCAGGACCCATCAAATACGGGTCCATTTGGCATCCATCGGCCACCCGATCGCCGGCGACTCGATCTACGGCCCACGCCAACCTGGCCTTGAGGCGCCCTGCCTCATGCTCCACGCGCTCGCAATCGAGTTCGAGCGCCGCCCCAGAGAGCTATTGAACCTGGAATGCGCTCCGCCTCCCGCCTTCGCCGGTTTCCTGGCCCGTTGCGGTTATCCACAAGGAAAAACAGGGACGATGATGTATAATTGAGGCATCAAAAGGTCGAACGACATATTCGAACGAATGAAAACGAACTCAAGAGGCTTCACCTTAATCGAGCTTTTGGTGGTCATCGCGATCATCGCGATCCTCTCCGTTGTGGTTATTTTGACCTTGAACCCGGCGGAATTGTTAAGGCAGGCCAGGGACTCTAACCGCATCTCCGACCTGAGCACCCTGAAGACCGCCATTGGCCAGTATTTGGCGGATGTCAGTTCGCCGACCCTCGGTTTCACCGCTGCCGGTACGACCTACACTGTTTGCGGTGAAAGCAACACTACTTCGACCGCGGTGGCCCACGCGAACTGCGGCTTCACCTTAAATATATACACGGTCTCCAGCAGCGACAGCCGCGCGGTGGACGGTTCGGGCTGGATCCCGGTGGACTTCACTGACATCAGCTCCGGGGCCCCGATCGGCACCTTGCCGGTCGACCCGACCAACGCCAACGAGATGGTCTACCGCTATGCTGCTTCCAGCACTCTCGTGTACGAGCTGAACGCCATCATGGAGAGCACTAAGCAAACCAACTCGACCACGGGCGCAGCGGCGACCGACGGCGGCACGGATGCCAGCAGTACGATCTACGCGGCGGGCACCGCTCCGGGATTGGCTTTGTAACCTTCCTTGCGAGAAAGGTGACTCGAAAAGAACGCGGAGCTTTCCGCGTTCTTTTTGTTTCGCGCGTCCGGCGCGATTTTGCTATACTGAATGCACGGAAAACATCTGATGCTGCCAATCCCTCCCGTACAGCTTAAGCAGCGGTTGATAAAAGAGAATTTGGTGACCCCGGAGCGCTTCGATGCGCTCGCGGCGGAAGCGGCCAGCAAAGGCCAGAAACTTTCGGACGTCCTCATATCCGAGAAGGTAGCTGACGAGTCCTATTTGAACTCTATTTTCGCGGATTTCTTGGGGGTGGAGATCGCCGCGCTGGGCGCGCGGGGCATAGACGAAGGCGCCTTGAAGCTTCTGCCGGAGTCCATGGCGCGGGAAAGGCAGGTCATCCTCTTCGCGGTGGAGGCGGACGGCACGCTGGACGCCGCGATGGCGGACCCTAGCGACCTAGCCACGACGGAGTTCCTGGAGCACAAGCTGCAGCAGCGGGTCCGGCCCTTTCTGGCCACCTCCGACGATCTAACCCGCGGTTTTTCGGTCTATGGCTCCGAGCTCACCAGCAACTTCAAGAGCGTCATCGAGGAAAATGTGCAGGCCTCTTTGCGCAGCCAGAGGAAGACCGGCGCGGAGGCGGCTGCGGAACTGCCGATCGTGGAAATGGTCCGAAACCTCATGTCCTACGCGGTGTCCCTGCGCGCCTCCGATATCCACCTGGAGGCGCTGGAAGAGGAAACCATGGTCCGCTACCGCATCGACGGCATTCTGTACGAGATCCTGCGCATACCGAAGTCAGTGCATCCGGCGCTCGTGGCGCGCCTGAAACTTTTGTCCGGACTGAAGATCGACGAACATTATCAGCCGCAGGACGGCCGCTTTCGGGAAATGATCGGCACCACGCCGGTGGACGTGCGTGTCTCGGTCATGCCCACGGCAAACGGCGAGAAGATCGTCATGCGCCTCCTGGAATCCGCGCAGAAGCCGTTGTCCTTCGAAGAGCTGGGCATGCTGCCGGACGTCGCGGAGATCGTGGCCGCCAACTTGAGGAAATCCTACGGCATGGTCATCGCTTGCGGCCCGACCGGTTCCGGCAAGACCACCACCCTTTACGCGGTCATCAACATGCTGAACCAGCCGAAGGTCAATATCGTGACCATCGAGGACCCGATCGAGTACAACATGCGCTACGTGAACCAATCGCAGATCAACCCGGAGGCTGGCGTTACCTTTGCCGACGGCCTGCGCGCGCTCCTGCGCCAGGACCCGAACATCGTCATGGTCGGCGAGATCCGGGACAAGGAGACCGCGAACATCGCCGTGCAGGCGGCCCTCACCGGCCACCTGCTCCTGTCGTCCCTGCACACGAACGACGCGCCGACCGCCGTGCCGCGCCTGTTCGATCTGAACGTGCCGCCGTTCCTGGTGGCCTCCACTCTGAACCTGATCATCGCCCAGCGCCTGGTGCGCAAGATCTGCAAGAGCTGCATCTACTCTTACGAGCCGCCGAAAGACGTCGCGCAGACAATCATGGATCAATTGAAGGACATGAACATCCCGACTGGCTACACGGTCCCGAAGCTCATCTTCAAAGGTAAGGGTTGCGACGCCTGCAACGGTAGCGGCTATCGCGGCCGGTTCGGCATCTTCGAGGTCTTGGAGATCACCGAGGAGGTCCGCAACCTAGTTTCCTCGCCGCAGTTCAGCCTGGAATCCCTGCGCGCGGCCATGCGCCAGAACGGCGCGACCACCATGTTCGAGGACGGTTTGAAGAAGGTCGAATTGGGCCTAACCACGGTCGAAGAGGTATTGCGTGTCGTGCGCGAATGATACCAAAGACATGATCTATCACTACATAGCCACAGACAAGGAAGGCAAGCTGCAGGAGGCCGACTACGAGGCGGCGAACCTGGAGGAAGCACTGCGTTTTCTGGCGGGCCGGGAACTGCGCCCGGTATCGGTCAAACCGCTGGCCGTGAACCGCGGCGTGCTGGGCGGTTTCTTCGGTAACATCACACTGGCCGACAAGGTCTTCCTGACCAAATACCTTTCGCTCATGATGCGGGTAGGCACCGACCTGCTGGCCGCGATCAACATCCTCATCGCCGACTTCGACAAGCCGGCCATGAAGAACTTCCTCCTGGAGGTGCGCGAGAACCTGACCAAGGGCCGCCCGTTCTACGAGGCCTTCGCGAAACATCCGAAAGTTTTCTCGGAAGTGTTCGTCAATCTTTTGAAAGCTGCGGAGGCCTCCGGCACCCTGCAAACCACCTTCGAGAAACTGAGCCTCTCGCTCACCAAGGAAGCGGAACTGAAAAGCAAGATCCGCGCCGCGCTCATATACCCGATCATCATCCTTTCCGCCTCCCTGGCGCTGTTCGTCTTTCTGGTCACTTTCGCTTTGCCCAAACTGGCCAACGTCTTCCTAAGCGGCGGCCTGAACCCGCCCGGATTTTCCAAATTTGTCTTCGGCATCGGGCTTTTCGTCGGCGATCACGTCCTGGGCTTTCTGATAGTGGTCTTCGGCGGCCTGGGTTTCCTGCTGTATTTCTTCCTTAGGAACCGCATTGGCAAGCGCATAGGCGACCGGCTCATGCGGCGCCTGCCGTTCATCAAGATCCTTTATCGGGAGATAGCGGTGCAGCGCTTCGCCGCCACCCTGTCCGCCCTGATCGGCGCCGGCCTGCCGATCATAAACTCGGTGAAGATCACCGCGGCGGTGGTCAACGCGCCGGAGTTCAAGGACGCTCTCTTGCGCATCGCGGACGAGGGCCTGGCCAAAGGCCTGACCATAGGGGAGTCGTTCCGGCGCGAGACGGTGTTCCCGAAGGTCGTGGTCAATTTGATCGCCATCTCGGAGAAGGCCGGCCACCTTTCGGAGGTGCTGGACACGCTTTCCGATTTCTACGCGTCGAACGTCGACAACAATGTGAAAACACTCATCTCCTTCCTGGAGCCCGCATTGCTCCTGTTTATGGGCATGGTTGTCGGCGGCATTGCCCTTTCGATTATCATCCCGATCTATCAGCTGACCTCACAGTTCTAACAGATGAAGAAGGGCTACACATTGGCCGAGATGCTGATTGTGACGGCGATCGTGGTGATCCTGCTCCTGATCTCGCTCGTGTCGCTCGTGGGCCGGCGCAACCAAACCAGCCTGACCACCACCGTGGCCAACATGGCCGCGCTGCTCCGAGAGGCGCAAAGCAAATCGGTCTTTCAGGCATCCTCGACCTCCTGGGGCGTGCACTTCGAGAACGCCGACGCGCCCTTTTTCGCCCTTTTCGAGACCTCGTATTCCTCTTCATCCCACTCTGGCTATTACGCGTTACCGGTATGGGTGGATTACGCGACCTCGAGCATAGCTCAGGACTCTTGGGCGGAGGTTACGTTCGCGCAGCTTTCCGGCGCGGCCAGCGGGTCCAGCTCCATATCCGTCTACGTGCTTCAAAGCAACCCGGTGATATCCTCGACCATAACCATCTCCCCGGCGGGGGCTGTATCGTATTGATGATCAAAGTGGCGCGCAGGCGCGGACAATCGATGATAGAGCTGATCGTCTCGATAGCCGTCGGGGCCATTCTAATCATCGGCGCCGTGGCCATCATCGTGCCGATGTTGAACATCTCGAGCAGTGTGGCCAGGATCCAAACCGCATCCGCCCTGGGCAAGGAGCTCCTGGACAACGCCAGAGTCCTTGCGGGTTCGAACTGGCACGCTTTCACAGGCCTGTCGACCAGTTCCCTGAATCGCTACTACATAATCGCCTCAACCTCGCCCTTCACTGTGGCCACCGGCACGGAGTCCGTGACCGTATCCACCACGACCTATACCCGCTTCTTTTACATCGACGACGTGTACCGCAACCCCAGCTCGCCGTACGAACCCGGCGGCAGCGTCTACGACCCGTCCACCAGGAGGATCACGGTGGTGTATTCTTGGCCGGTGGCCGCCTCGAACACGATGGTGAGCTATCTGACCCGCGCCGCGGACGAGATCCTGTTCGATACCGGTTGGAACGGCGGCGGCAACCAAGACGGCCCGGTGGGCGCGACCACCACCAACACGCGCTTTGCCAGCTCGTCGAACATCGATTACACAGGCACGCCCGGGTCGATCGTCATAAACGGATATTGATATGCGCAAGATACTGACCACGATCTTATTTTCCGCCTTGGCCGTTTTTTACATCGTTTCCGTGGCCCTGGCCGCAACCAATATCGTTGCCGACCCGACCACGGCCCGCTGGGCCTGGAACGACGTAATAAGCTGGATGGATTTCTACGTGACGAATACGGTGCTCGTGGAATCGTCCGGCATCCAGGGTTATGCCAGTTCCTCGCTCGGCATAATTTCGCTGGATTGCGCCACCACCCCTGTCGGCAACATCTGCGGCACCAGCAATTATCAGGCGCTGAACGACGGCTCCGGCAATCTTTCCGGCTGGGCCTGGAACGACGCGGTCGGCTGGATCAGCTTTTGTGGCGGCTTGAGCACCGAGTCCTGCCCGGGCGCGATTTCTTACCGCGTGCTTGTAAACGGCACCACGGGGGATTTCACCGGCTGGGCCTGGAACGACGCGGCGGGCTGGCTCAGTTTCAACTGCACCGACCCGGGGCTTTGCGGCACCTCGACCTACAAGGTCCAGACGAGCTGGCTCGCGACCTCCACCACCGGCTATCTGGACTCCTCGACTTTCGATACCGGCGTTTCTGGCGGCGCGCAGATAAACTCCGTCGTCTGGCAGGGCAGCATGCCCGCGCCCGCGAACGGCGCCTTCGTGTCCTTCCAGTTCGCCGTTTCGAGCGACTCCGGCGGCCCATGGGACTACAAAGGCCCAGACGGCACCTCGAGCACCTACTATACGCCGAGCGGCCCGAACGTCTCCTATCCGGTGGACTACTCTCTGCACAACAACGCGCGGTATTTCCGATATCGCATCACTTTGTCATCGAACATAGACCAGACGTCCTCGCCGCGTGTGGATAGCGTCAGCGTGAACTGGAGCCGATAGAACGAGGGACAGGGTCAAAAGGGTTCATATGCACTATAATTAATCTGAAAATGTCGCCCTTTACCCTAACCCCTAGATCCTATTCGCTACGCCCCGCCAGTGGTCAGACGGCCCTTGCCGTAACCTTCGTGATCGGCGGCATTATCGTCCTTTTCGGTACCATGCTGGCGTTCCTGACGCTTTCCTTTCTGAACTCCACCCGCGGCTTTCAGGCCGCGAGCCGGGCCGCCGCCGTGGCCAGGGGCGGAGTAGATGACGCCATGCTACAGCTCCTGCGCAACAAGGATTTTTCCAGTTCCGGCTATTGCGTGCCCTATGAAAGCGTGCCGTGCCCATCCGGGTACGCGCAGGTGGCCGTGACCCAGGGTTCGCCGTCCGCCGGGCAGGTGACGGTGGTCTCACAGGCCGCCGTGTCCGGATATCGCCGCAAGTTCCAGGCGGTGTTCGTGGTGAACGCTTCGAGCAGTTTGGTCAGGATGGTATCCACCCAGCAGGTGCCCTTATGAATCTAAAGGCAATTTTCAAACGATTAAGCGATTTCCTGCTGGCACGCCCCCTGACCGGCGGCCTGGAGATCAACGACACCAGTCTGCGCTTTGTGAGCGCCGAGGGTAGCGAGCTCAAAACGGCCAGCGTCAGCCTGGTGCCGGGGACAATGATCGAGGGGCGCATCGAGAACCGCCAGGAATTGCTGAGCGCTTTGCGTACCCTGCGCACCCAGATCCTGGGGCCCAAGGCCAAACGCCGCGCGATGATCAACGTGGTGACGTCTTTGAGCTCGGTGAACATATACACCCAGGTCTTCAATCTGCCATTCATAGAAGGCGAGAACCTGGAGAAGGCGATACAGCTGAATATTCAGATGACCTCGCCGACTGGCGCGGCGGACAGCTACGCCGGCTGGCAGACGGTCCGCAGCCAAGATGAGCAGAATATGCACCTGGAGGTCGTCACCGCCTTCCTGCAGAAGGGCGTAGCGGATGAACTGACCGCAGTGCTGAACGCTGCTGGTTTCTTGCCGATGGCCCTGGAGTCCCGCGCCCTGTCCTTCGCGCGGCTTATTAAAGAGAAGGCCGGCGGCATCGACCCCGGCGAGTCGCTGATCGCCGTCTCGGCGGATGCCAGCGGTATGGACGTTATGGTCATCCGGGCGGGGCACCTGCATTTCGACTACTTTAATTCCTGGGCCAGTTTGCAGGGTGGCGAACGGCAGATATCGCTGGACCTTTTCCGGACAGTGGTCGTGCGGAGCGTGAACCAAGTTATGAATTTCTATAACTCCCACTGGAAGGACCCGGTGTCGGAGATAGTGGTCGCCGCCACCGGATTAAAGGAGGAAACACTGGCCGCCATCCGCGAGAACTTCGACGTTAAAGTGAGCGAACTGACGCCTCTCGTTTCGCCGCCCATCACTCCGGAGTGGTTTATCGCCCTGGGCGGCGCCCTGCGCAGCCTTCTGCCGCGACGGCAGGACGCGGAGATCAGTTTACTGGGCGTCAGCGCGCAGGAAGAGTTCCGCCGCGAGCAGATCCACAGCTTCCTGGGCTTCTGGCGCGTGCTCGTGCCGGCGGCGCTGACAGTGCTTCTGGTGGCTTTCATGGGCAGTTATATCTTCTTGAACGGTTTCCAGAAAAGTTTAGACCCGCGCGCCAGCGCCGCCCTGCGGTTACCCGTCTCCACGGAGCTAATCAACCTGCGGACCCAGGCTGCCCGCTTCAACGGCGCCCTAGAGATGATCGAGTTCGCCAACTCCACCCGTGCGAAAAAAGGTGGCATCCTGTCCACGCTGCTCGAGATATTCAACCGGCGCGGCATAAGCATCCTCAAGCTGGAGATGGGCGAGCCCGCCGCGCCCGCCCGCCTGCAGGGCCTCTCGCCCTCCGAGGAGGACATCATCGCGTTGAAGAACGAGCTGGTCATCACGCCGGGCTTCAAGGACGTGCAGCTGCCGCTCATCGATATCCGGCAACAGGGCGCCACTTACGCCTTTTCGATGACTTTCATCGCCGAGCCCTAATCCTTCAGGAACCTTTCGGTAAGTTCTTGGAAAACCTTTTCCAACCTTTCACGATCGGTCTTGGACATTCGCTTCAGGACAAAGACGCCAGCCTTGCGCCGCGGGCGCTCTCCGGATATCTCCAGAGGATCGCGGACGCCGATGCGCACGCGGGTGATCGCGGCGGCTTCGGTCCCGCTGGCCGCGCCCTTGATGGAGCTTATGCCGTGATGGCCGGCGTCGCCGGATTCGGAAAGCAAGCCAGCCTTATATTCCCCAAGGGCCAGGTCGCTGTCGTCATGGAAGATAACCGTTTGCAACGGATGTCCGCCGAACCAGGCCAGGGCGGATTTCACGGCCTCGCCCGATAGGTTCATGTACGTGTCCGGATACACCAGGTGGTATGGGCCGTATTGGTGGAAATGGAAGCCCTTGCCGCTTTTCGCCGCCGCGGGACCATATCTTTCCTCCAGGTTTTTTTTAAAAAAATCCAAAATTTCCCAGCCGGCGTTGTGATAGGTGCCCGCGTAAGCATCGCCGGGATTGCCGAGACCGATCAAAATTTTCGCCTGCATTTGATTTATTATAACCCAGCCCCTATACTATTCCCCAATGAGAAAGTTCCTGGGCTCCTTGCTCGAAGTGGCTGAGGTGGCGGCGATCGCCGTGGTCGCGGTCCTGCTCATCCGGGCCTTTCTGGTGCAGCCCTTCCTGGTGTCCGGGGATAGCATGGTGCCGACCTTTCAGAACGGCGATTACCTCCTGGTGGACGAGCTGACCTACCGCCTGCGCGAGCCCCAGCGCGGCGAGGTTATCGTGTTCCGCTATCCCAAGGACGAGAAGTTATTCTTCATCAAGCGCATCATCGGCCTGCCGGGGGAGCGGGTGGAGATAAACGACGGCCGGGTGACCATCTTAAACAGCGAGAACCCACAGGGCTTTATCCTGGCCGAGCCGTACCTCAGTTCCAGCCAGGGCACGAGCGGCAACGAGGACGTTACTCTCGGCAAGGACGAATATTTCGTGCTGGGCGACAACCGCTCCTTCAGTTTGGATTCCCGCAGCTGGGGTTCGGTGGTCAAGCCGGAGATCATGGGCTTGGTCCGCATGCGTCTTCTGCCCTTAAACTCCTTCAACGTCTTCGAAGCCCCGGCCTATTAACGGATCAATGAAGACAAACCCTGCCGACAGAAAATTATTCCTTGCGGTGCGCGGCACCCACGACATTCTGCCGTCGGAATGGCCCTGGTGGGACCGGATATATTCGATGGCCCGCAAGTTGGCCGACTTCTATCATTTCAACCGCATCGACACCCCGCTCTTCGAGGATTCCGAACTCCTGGCGCAGGCGCTCGGCCAGGAGACCGACGTGGTACAGAAGGAAATGTACACGGTGCATCAGCGGAGCGGCGAGACCCTGGCCCTGCGGCCGGACGGCACGCCGGGTCTCACCCGTGCCTACCTGGAGCACAGGATGAGCCGTACCAATTCCTTCCAGAAGCTTTGGTACACCGGGCCGATGTTCCGTAGCGGCAGGGTGGACGAGGCGCACTGGCGGCAATTCCACCAGATCGGTTTCGACGTGTTGGGCGGCGCGAGTGACCCGCTGTACGACGCGCAGGTGATCCTGATCGCCGTTCGCCTACTGGAGGAAGCCAAATTAAAGAACCTGGTCGTGCGCATAAACTGCACCGGCTGCCGCATCTGCCGGCCTATCTATCTACGTCAGCTTCAGAACTACTACAAGGACCACTTAAAAGACCTTTGCGAGGACTGTGGGCGCCGTTTCAAGACGAACACCTTACGCCTCCTGGACTGCCGCAAGGAGGGCTGTTTGGAAATGCGCGAAGGGGCGCCGAATTTCTTCGACAAGCTTTGCAGTCCGTGCTCCGTACATTTCTCCGGTGTTCTGGAGTACCTGGACGAGCTGGCCATATCCTACGCGCTCGACAACTTCTTCCTGAGCGACTTCGACCATTACAACCGCACGGTGTTCGACATCTCGGTGGAGGGTGCCGGCTCGGAGCAAAGCAACCTGGCCTCGGGCGGCCGCTACGACTATCTCTTCGAGAAGCTGGGCGGCAAGGCGACCCCGGCGGTCGGCGTTGCGCTTGGCATCGAGCGCATCATCGCCGCGCTCCGGGCGCAGGGCGCGGTTCTGCCGGAGAAAGCAGAGAAGCGTGTGTTTATCATTCATGTGGGCGAACTGGCCAAAAAGAAGCTCTTGGGAATCATCGAGACCTTGCGCGCCGCGGGCATACCGGTAGGAGAGGCGCTGAGCCGCGAATCGCTCGGGGCGCAGCTCAAATTGGCGGAGCGCGAGCACGCGGCAGTAGCCCTCATGCTGGGACAGAAGGAGATCTTCGAAGAAAGCGTTATCATCCGGGACCTGCAGCGCCGGTCGCAAGAGACGGTGCCCTTGAACCGGATGGTGGAGGAGATCAAGAAGCGCCTGAAATAAGTGCCGGTGTGCCTGGAGAGAAGCGGGCTCGATTGCCCTAGCAATCGGCCCTAGCTCTCGCGCGAAGCGCTCCGAGATACTCCTCGAACAACACAATCTTCCTAGCGCCGATCCTCATCTCCTCCACGATACGATTCGTATATAATAGAGGCATGGATTGTATCTTCTGCAAAGTAGTCGCCAAAGAAATTCCTTCGTATGCGGTATATGAGGACGAGCACACCTGCGCGTTTTTGGATATAAATCCGCGGGCGCCTGGGCACGCCATGGTCATCCCGAAAACGCACGCGGTCACTTTGCTCGACCTGCCAGAAGCGGAGGTCGGACCCTTGTTCGCAGCGGTGAAGACCGTGACCGCGAAGATCCAAAAAGCCCTGCAGCCGGACGGCTTCACCATCGGCGTGAACCACGGCGACGCGGGTCACCAGGCCGTGAAACATCTGCATGTGCACGTCATCCCGCGCTGGAAGGATGACAGCGGGGGATCCGTCCATTCTGTGGTCGGCAATCCGCCCCAGGAGGAGTTGACGGCGATAGC
>Ga0155145_121_pt1 | contig 34352 bp, 36 predicted proteins | sample RifCSPhighO2_01_FD_106113 | JGI IMG/M metagenome (GOLD analysis project Ga0155145, IMG submission 106113) | Candidatus Liptonbacteria bacterium RIFCSPHIGHO2_01_FULL_57_28 | reverse complement strand
AAGCGCAAGCTGTCAGCCATCTTCAAGGCCGTCAAGCGCGAGGAAATGACCAAACAGAAGAAGTTCGGCCTTATCTAAAGAATGGCACTCCTTGAACGGATCAAGGAAGATATAAAAGGCGCGATGAAGTCCGGCGACCGCGAACGCCTGGAGGTTCTGCGCTTCGTCAACTCACTTCTTCAAAACCGCGCCATAGAAAAACGCACCGCCGGACAGAGCGACGTCCTGACCGATGAGGATATCATGGAGTCCATGCGCAAGGAAGTGAAGCGCCGCAAGGACGCCATCGAGCTTTTCAAGCAGGGCGGCCGCAATGATCTCGTGGAAAAAGAAAGCAAGGAAGTGGAGATCATTCAAAGCTATCTGCCGGCGGCCCCGACCGAGGAGCAGGTCAGGGAGGTTGTGCAACAGCTGCGCCAGGAGGGCCTGAGCGGTTTTCCGGTCCTCATGAAGGAAGCGATGAAGCGCCTGAAGGGCGCCGACGGCAATTTGGTCTCCAAAGTCGTGAAGGAGAGCGAGGGATGAACGCCTTAAAAAGAAAACTTTTAGCGGCACTTCACCAAGAAGACGCTGATTTTGACCTGCATCTGGTGACCAATGCCCAAATGGAACGCGTGCGGCGCGCACTATTGGCGCGCAAGGACTTCAAGGGTCCCGAGGCGCGGAAGATCGCGCGCGAGGAGATGGTGAACGTGCTGGCCTTTCCCGAGCCGGAGGGTTTTCCGCATCCAGACAGTAGGAAGCGCCGCCTGGGCGGGGTGTATCTGAACAAGGATCTGGAGCGCCGCGAACCCGGCCGGCTGGGAGCCCTTATGGTGCATGGAGTTTTGCACCTTTTAGGCTATCGCCACGACCGCCGGCGTGATACTATAAAAATGGAGGCGCTGGAGCGAAAGCTCGCCAAAAAACTCAAGATTTAGCCACCTGGATCACTATGAGCTCCCGTTACATACTCGGCCTGGACATCGGCACATCGTCAATAAAAACCTGCCTAGTGGAAAGGGGCCAGGGCCGCGTGGCGGTCAGCAAAGTATCCAAAGAACGCTCCGCCGGTTTGCGCAAGGGCACGGTCTCCGACCTGGGCGAGGCGGTCCCCGCCGTTTCGCGGGTTTTCGAGGACCTGAAAAAGATCTCCCGTGCCGCTATCCGCAACATTTACGTGAACGTCGGCACGCCGCAGGTGAAAGTGCAGAGCTCCAAGGGCATAGTCGCCGTGTCGCGCGTGGACAACGAGATATACCAAGATGACATTGAGCGCGTGGTCAAGGCCAGCCAGGCGGTCAGTTTGTCGCCGAACCGCATGGTCATCCATACTATCACCCGCGAATTTTTGGTGGATGGCGTCGGCGACATTGCGAGCCCGCTTGGCCTTTCCGGCAGCCGCCTGGAGGTGGTGAGCATGGTGGTGGATTCCTTCACGCCACACATGAAGTCCTTGATGCGCCTCGTGGAGATGTCCGGCGGCGAGATCGGTGGCCTGGTGTTCAACCCGCTGGCCGGCGCGCGCGCCGCGCTCACCAAAGGCCAGAAGGAACTCGGCTCCGTCTTTATCGACATCGGCGCCGGCACCACCAGCATGGCGGTGTACGAGGAGAATAAGCTTCTGGCGCTGCAGATCTTCCCGGTGGGCGGCGCGAGCATCACCAATGACATCGCGGTGGGCCTGAAGATCCCCGTCGCCGTGGCGGAGGATATCAAATTGCAGTGCGGCCACGCCCTGGCCCGGGAAGTGCCTTCCAAGGAGATAATCGAACTGGGCAAATATCTGCCCGGCGCCAAGAACACGGTCTCCCGCCGCTTCGTGGCTGAGGTCATAGAATCCCGCCTTGCGGAGATCCTGGAATTCGTGAATAATGAACTTAAGCTCATTCAGAAGTCCGGCAATCTGGCGGGAGGCGTCGTCTTCGCGGGCGGCACAGCCAAGCTCCCTGGCCTGGCCGAGCTGGCTAAGCAGGAACTTCGCCTTTCGAGCCACATCGGCTCGCCCGACCTGGCCGATATATTCGGCGAGGGCGCCGCGGGCGAATTCCAGCAACTGGAGGACCCGGAGTTTGCCACTGCCCTCGGCCTTGTCCTCGGCGGCGGCGATCAGGAGGGCTGGTGGCAGACAGGGGAGCCGCGCCAATCGCTCATGAGGTTTGACTTGAAGAAATTCATCCGCAATTTCCTGCCTTAAAATAAAATGGCCAAAAAATCACAACAGGAGTTTCGTCCTTTAACCAATATAAAGGTTGTCGGCATTGGCGGCGGCGGCGGCAATGCCGTGGCGCGCATGAGCAAGGGCTTCGCGCGCGGCGTGGAGTTCATCGCCATCAATACCGATCACCAGGACCTCGATCATTGCGAGGTCAAGCATAAGATATATATCGGCCGCAACCTGACCAAAGGCCTCGGTTCCGGCATGAATCCGGAGATCGGCCGCCAAGCGGCGGAGGAGAACCGCTCCGAGATCGCGGAAGCGCTGGCGGGCGCCGACATAGTGTTCTTGACCGCGGGCTTTGGCGGCGGCACCGGTAGTGGCGCCGGTCCGGTGATCGCGGAGGTCGCCAAGCAGTCCGGCGCCCTGACCTTTGCTGTGGTCACCAAACCATTCGAGTTTGAGGGCGTCCATCGCGCCCGCATCGCCGACGAAAGCGTCAATCAGATGAAAGATAAGGTGGACGCGTTGATCGTAGTGCCGAACGACCGCATTTTCAGCGTCATCAGCAAGGACACCTCGATCCTGAAGGCCTTCGAGGCCATTGATGAGGTCCTGAAGAACTCCCTGCGCGGTATTGTGGAACTTATCGTGACCCCGGGCATCATCAACGTGGATTTCGCGGACATCCGCTCCATCGTGGCCGATGCCGGGCATGCCATCGTCGGCGTAGGCGTGGCCAGCGGCCCGGATCGCGCTATCACTGCCGTGAACGCCGCGCTGCATTCACCGCTTTTGGAGGTTTCCGCGGAGGGTGCACATGGTATAATCCTGGGCATTTCCGGCGGTCGCGACCTGAAAATGACCGAGATAAACGACGCGGCAAAGATGGTCCGCCAGACGGTGGACCCGGGCGCGAAGATCATCTTCGGCGCCTACCATGACCGCAACCTGAAAGAAGGCCAGATCAAGGTGACCCTGGTCGCCACCGGCTTCAGCGTCGCGGCTACGAATTCGCTCTTTGGCGGCGGCGCGGCGCCAACCCGCAACTACCTGGATGACGCGCCGGCTGCGGTGCGGCCCTTTGTCGCGCGCGAGGCAACCGAGGATAAATTGGCAGAGAAGCGCGAACCGTACCGCGCGGACCGCGAGGAGTTTGTTAAGGAAAAGGAACCAACTTTGCCGAAGTCCACGGCTCCGGGTAAACCCGGGTTTTTGAATGCTCAGAAAGAAGAGAAAAAAGAGGATTCCGGTTCCGATCCCTGGGACATCCCGACCTTCCTTAGGAAGCGGAGAAAGTAGAGGCCTGTAAATTACTGCGCGGGATGACACATATTCGTGCCATCCCGCTTAACCGTCCTCGCCGATCGTAATGAGATAATGCCGCCGCGCCGCCCGGAGCAACGGCAGGCTGTTGCCGCGTCCGATTGGCTCCGCGTGCCGCACGAATCTGGTCGTCGGCCAATCGGGGGACGACCATTCCTCCCCGATCCGGTCGCCGTGGAATACGACTCTCTCGCCCGCACGGTCCTTGCCGACGGCGGTTATCTCAGCGCCCCCGTCGTCCACGTAGACGATTGCAACAGCGACCATCTCGACCGGCACGCCGCGCCCGCCGTTTAACACAGTGCCCACCCTCAAGAGGGTGAGCTCATCCCCGATTCTAAGCATGGACTCTTCCTCCTAGAGTCGTGCTACGTTGAACTGCTTTTAATTATACATCCTCCGGCTTCTCCAAGCCCGGCACCGTCTCCGCCTCTATTTCCATGGCCTCGCCGGTAATCTTGAAGATGTCCTTGTCCACCTTTTTGAACTCCTTGGAGGCGGTGTTGTAGGCGTTCACGGTCGTACCCAGATGGCCGCCCAGCTTGCGCATGTATTCCTCGTAGCTCGTCAGGTGTTTCGCAAGCTGTTCCACGTTGCGGCGGATCTCCTTCGCGGACTCCTCGATCTGCAGGGCTTTGAGGCCTTGTAGGACCGTTTGTAAATATGCCAGGAAGGAAGTAGGGGAGACGATGATCACATGCTTATCTTTAAACGCGTATTCGATCAGGTCGCGTGTGTTGACCTTGACCGCGCCGACCTGGGTCACCAACAGGTCGTAATAGACGGCCTCGTGCGGGATGAACATGAAGGCGAACTCCATAGTACCCTCGTCCGGCTTCACGTATTTGGCGGTCTCGTCTATGCGCAGCTTCAAGTCCGCCCTGAAGGCCTTTTCCAGAACCTCCCGCTGCACCGGGTCGCGCTCTTCCACTATGCGGTTGTAATTCTCCAGGGAGAACTTGGAATCCACCGGAATGATCTTGTCCTTGACGAAGACCACCGCGTCCACGATGGTGCCGTCCTTGAACGGGTATTGCATCTGGTACGAGCCCGGCGGCAAAACATTTTTCAAAAGTGCTTCCAGATAGTATTCGCCGAGGATGCCGCGCTGTTTCGGATTTTTCAAAATGTCCTGCAAGGACTGCAGCTGGTCCGCGAAGTTCACCACTTGGCGATTGGTCTCGTCCAGCTTGGCCAACTTCTCGGTGACGTCCTTGATGATCTTGGCGCTTTCGCCGAACTGGCGCTCCGCCCGGTCGCCCGTTTCCCGCAGTTTCGCGTCCAGGGTGCGGTTCAGCTCCGCGATCTGGTTCTGGAGCAGGAGCATGGATTGCGCGTCGTCCTTCGGTTTCGCGCCGCCTTTCAAGATCCGGGCGATGTACCAAAAGCCGGCCAGCAGGATAGCGACTACGACAACAAGACCTGTGGCAAATCCGGTTTCCATGGCTTGATTATACCCCTGTGCTAGAATACCTGCACCTCGCGGGTATGGTTCAGTGGCAGAACGCGACCTTCCCAAGGTTGAGACACGGGTTCGATTCCCGTTACCCGCTCCCGTTTCTGGTATGCGAAGTACGGGTTCGTTTGCCCTAGCAAACGACCCTCGGCCTCTCGCGCTAAGCGCTCCGAGATCCCTTCGCATGCGGCAAGCAGGAGCTCTCGGTATTTGGGAATCGAACGAGTGGAGGGGGTCGGGGAACCGCGGCCGGTTCCCCGTGTAGGAGGTTATTCGGAACCGAGGGTTCCGAATAACGAGCGCAGCGAGCGCGTGAGATTCCCTTACGCCGCTCCAAGCGTGATATCATAGTGCTGTGGGCATCGCCTTTTCCCTCATCGCGCTTGTCTCCTGGGGCCTAGGGGATTTTTTGATTCAGCGCAGCGCGCGCAAGTTCGGCGACTGGATTGCCATTTTCTATATCACCGCCTTTGGCTCGGTGGTGCTTTTGCCGTTCGTGTACCGGGAGATAGGGCCGCTTTTTTGGAATCTGCGGGGTCTGTATATCCTCCTCGCCGCCTCCGTGGTCATAACCTTCGCCGCATATTTCGATTTCGAGGCCCTGCGTGTCGGCAAGATATCCGTGATCGAGCCCATCTATGCCTTCGAGATAGCGGTCACGGCGGCGCTTTCCGTGTTCGTGATCCAAGAGAAGATCAGCGCATGGCAGGCGCTGCTGATCGCCGCGATCATCCTGGGCATTTTTCTGGTTTCCACGAAGTCCTTCCATCATTTGCGGAATATTAAATGGGAGAAAGGGGTCATTCTTGCGATCATTGCAACCGCCGCCATGGGCGCGGCGAATTTTCTTTTTGGCATAGGCGCACGGGACACCAGCCCGCTTTTGATCAACTGGTTCACGGACGTTTTCATTACCTTCGTCGCTTTGTGCTTTATCATCGCCCAGTCGCGCTTCGGAGAGATCGCCACCGACCTAAAGCACAACAAGCGCCTAATCTTCGGCGTGAGCATCATGGACAACCTGGCGTGGATCGCCTTCACTTACGCCACTTTGTACATCCCCATTGCCATCGCTACCGGCATCAGCGAAAGCTATATCGCCCTGGCGGTGCTACTGGGCGTGAAATTCAATAAGGAAAAACTGGAGGGACATCAAAAGTTCGGATTGGTACTGACCGTTCTGGCGGCGATAATTCTAGCGCTCATCACTCAGGAATAATCGTTGCCACTTTGCCCGTTTCCGGCTTTTTCACTAGAATACGCTCATGGAGAACTCGCCGGCGCAGCTCATAAAAGAGAAGCTGGACCTCGTCCAGTTCATAAAGAATTACATCGTTCTCCAGCCGGCGGGCCGGAACTTCAAGGGCCTGTGCCCCTTCCATCACGAAAAGACGCCGTCCTTCATGGTTTCGCCGGACCGCGGCACCTGGCACTGCTTCGGCTGCGGCCTGGGCGGCGACCTGTTCTCGTTCGTGATGAAGTACGACAACCTGGAGTTTGGCGAGGCGCTCAAGATCTTGGCCGAGAAGGCAGGCATCGAGCTGCGGCGCGTGAGCCCGCAGGAATACAAGCAGTTCGGCTTGCTCTACGACATCAACGCCGCGGCCAAGGAATTCTTCCGCGCGGAACTCGAGAAAGCCGACGTTGCCAGAAAATATTTGGGCGAGCGAAAACTCGTGCCGGAGACAGTTGCCGAGTTCGAGGTCGGCTGGGCGCCAAACGCGAGCGACGCGCTTGGCAAGCACCTAATCAATATCGGTTTCGACCCGGCGGACGTGATCCGCGCCGGGCTCATCGCCAAGAACGAGCGTGGCCTGGCCTACGACCGCTTTCGCGGCCGCATCATGTTCCCGATCCATAACCACATCGGCAAGGTGGTCGGTTTCACGGGGCGCATCCTGCCGCAGTTGGACACCGGCGACATGGGCAAGTACGTGAACAGCCCCGAGACGCCCGTATTCCAGAAATCCAAGCTGTTGTATGGCTTCTGGAAGAGCAAGAATCCCATCCGCGATGCCGGCGGCGCTTTTCTGGTGGAGGGCCAAATGGATTTCCTGATGACCTGGCAGTCGGGCATGAAAAACGTCATTGCCACCTCCGGCACCGCGCTCACCTCGGAACATTTACGTTCCCTGCGCCGCGCCACCGACCGCCTGATCCTGAGCTTCGACAATGACGAGGCCGGACTGAACGCGCTGGAACGGGCTATTGACCTAGCGGAAGCGGAGGATTTCGGCGTGAAAGTCGCGCGCCTGGGCGAGTACAAGGATCCCGCGGACGCGGTGGCCGCCGACCCGGAGTTTCTGAAAAAAGCGGTGGCCGCGGCCGTACCCGCGCCCCAGTTCTATTTCGACCGCTACCTGCCGCCCAAGGCTGACCTGAAAGACCGCGACTACCTCGCCAAGCTCCGGCTGGTGCTTGGGAAGCTGATGCGCATGGCCAGCGCCGTAGAGCGCGATCTTTGGATGAGAGAACTCGCCGACCGCGCCGGAGTTGGCCTGGAGACGCTGCAGTCCGAAGCGGCCGGGCTGGCGGAACCAGCGGCAGCGGCGCCGGAGCGCAGCGACGACATTGCCCCGGCCGCGCCCGGGGCGGAACGGCAACTGACCCGCCGCGAGCTCTTGGCGGAAAGATATCTGGCCGCGATCGTCACTGCCGGAGATTTTACTTCGGACGAAGATGTGATATTCTACCTCCCTGAAGCTTACCGGGATGTTTTCGAGATCCTGCGGCGCGGCGAGCGCCACAGCCCGGACCCCCGCCTGGACGAGCGCCTGAACGCCATTTTACTGGTAGGGGAGGACATGCCGCCCGCGGAACTCGCGCAGCTCAAGGACCAGATCCGCAAGGAGTATCTGCGGGAGCGCCGCGAGGATCTGGCCACCGAGGTCCGCCGCGCGGAGTTGAGTGGCGATGAGGCGGCTTTGCAAAAAGCGTTGTTGGACCTGAAAGAGATGCCGACCAAGTAAATATTTATATGGCTAAAAAGAAGAAGAAAGTCTCTAAGAAGATCCGCCGTCCGGCAAAACATTTAAAGAAGAAAAAGAGGCCGGCCAGACCAAAGGCCAAGCGGAAGGCCGCCAAAAAAAAGATCGTCCGGAAAAAGAAGGTCCGGGCGGCAAAGAAGGCCGGGCGCAAGCCGCTGCCCAAGCCGAAAAAGCAGGACGAAAAGAAATATTCCAAGGTGAGCGAAGCGGCTCTGGCCCAACTTATCGAGCGCGGCAAGCCGCGCGGTTTCGTGACCGACAACGAAATCCTCTATTATTTCCCGAACGTCGAGGAAGACATCGGTTTTCTGGAGGAAATATATAACCGGTTGGACGTCGCGAATGTGAAAGTTATCGACACCACCGGCCTGATCGACCTGTCCGCCGGCCAGGATGGCAAGGACAGCCATGTGGACACCGGCGGCTATGGCGAGGAGACGCCGGACGCGGTCCAGCTGTATCTGAAGGAGATCGGCAAAACCCCGCTCTTGAGCAAGGATGAGGAGCGCGAACTCGCAAAGCGCGTGGAGAAAGGCGAGGAGGAAGCACGCCAGAAGCTCATGAAGGCCAACCTGCGCCTGGTGGTCTCTATCGCCAAGCGCTACGTGAACCGCACTCCCAACCTTTCCATTTTGGACCTCATTCAGGAAGGCAACATCGGCCTGTCCCGCGCGGTGACCAAGTTCGACTACCGCAAGGGTTTCAAGTTCTCGACCTACGCCACTTGGTGGATCCGCCAGGCGGTGACCCGTGCTTTGGCCGACCAGTCCCGCACCATCCGTATCCCGGTCCACATGGTGGAGACCATCTCCAAATACGCGCAGACCCGTCGCCAGCTCATCCAGGAGCTCGGCCGCGACCCGCTGCCGGAGGAGATCGCCGCGGAGATGGGCGTGGACGTGGAGAAGGTCCAGCACATTCAGAAGATCTCGCAGGAGGTTTTGTCCATCGAAGCGCCGGTGGGTGACGAGGAGGACAGCACCCTCTCCGACTTCATTCCGGACGAGAAAAACATACCGCCGGACCAGACCGTGGCCCGCTCGCTCCTCAAAGACCTAATCCAAGAGATCATGGTGGACCTGTCCGAGCGCGAGCAGAAAATATTGAACATGCGGTTCGGCCTGGAAGACGGCGTGAGCCACACACTGGAGGAAGTAGGCAAGACCTTCGGTGTTACCCGCGAACGCATCCGCCAGATCGAGGCCAAGGCCCTGGAAAAAGTACGGGAGCACCACAAGGCCAACGCACTCGAAGGATTCGAAAATCTGACGTAATGACCTCGGCCGAGATCCGTCAAAAATTCCTGGACTTCTTCGCCGCCCGCGGGCACACGGTGGTGCCGTCATCGTCCTTGATCCCCGACGACCCGTCGGTGCTTCTGACGAGTGCCGGCATGCAGCAGTTCAAGCCGTACTACGCCGAACTGGACCCGGAAACGACCGTGCACCCCTTGATTGGCAAGCCGGTCGGCAAGAACGCCGCCTCCTGCCAGAAATCCTTCCGCACCTCGGACATAGACGAAGTGGGTGACTCCAGCCACGATACTTTCTTCGAGATGCTAGGTAATTTCTCTTTTGGGGGATATTTCAAAGAAGAAGCGATTAAATGGGCGCACGAGTTCATGACCAAAGAGATGGGCTTGGAGATATCGTATGTGACCGTGTTCAAGGGCATGCCGGAAATCGGCGTGCCGAAGGACGAGGAGTCCCGACGGATTTGGAACTCACTCGGCATCACGGACGTGCGCGAGGAGGGTATGGAAGACGTGTTCTGGGGCCCGACCGGTTCTTCCGGCCCCTGCGGCCCGACCACGGAGATATACGTGAAAAACGCCGCCGGGCAGGACGTTGAGAACTGGAATATCGTTTTTAACGAGTTCATGTGCAGTGGTTCGCGCGAGGAATTGCTCGCCGGCAAAGCAAAGCTAGAGCCGCTCAAAGTGAAGGGCATAGACACTGGGATGGGCTTCGAGCGCCTGGTGATGTCCGTCCAGAAGACAAAAGACATTTTCGAGACAGACCTCTTCGCGCCGCTCATGGCGATATTGCCGGAAGAACTGGATGTGCGCCAAAAGCGCATAGTGGCCGACCATGCCCGCGCCACCGCCTTCCTCATCGCCGACGGCGTGCGGCCGTCGAACAAGGGCGCCGGTTATGTCCTGCGCCGCCTAATGCGCCGGGCCATCGTGATCGCCGGCTCTAAAAACGAGGACCTGCTCCGCGAGGTCGTCCGCATGTTCGCCCCGGTGTATCCCAACCTGGATGCCGAAGAGATCGCCGCGGTCTGGCGCGAGGAGAACGAAAAGTTCCTGCAGACGCTTAAACTTGGCCTGAAAGAGCTGGTCCGACTGGAAACCGTGGATGCCCCCGCCGCTTTCAAGCTCTACGAGTCCTATGGGCTGCCCTACGAGGTGATCAAGGAGCACGAAGGCGGCGCCCGCGCCGCCCAGCTCACGCGCGAAGCGTTCGAAGAAGAATTCAAGAAGCACCAGGAGATCTCCCGCGCCGGCCAGGAAAAGAAGTTCGGCGGGCACGGACTTATCCTGGACACCGGGGAACTTAAAGCCGGCAACGAGGAGGAATTGCAGAAAGTCACCCGATTGCATACGGCGACGCATTTGCTGCAGCAGGCCCTGCGCGAGGTCCTGGGCCCCGAGGCCGGCCAGCGCGGTTCCGACATAACCGTGGAGCGGACACGTTTCGATTTCGCATTTCCCCGCAAGCTTACTCCAGAGGAGGTTAAGCGGGTTGAAGAACTTGTTAATGAAAAGATAAAGGCGGACCTGCCGGTGGGCTTTGTGGAAATGGACAAAGAGGAGGCCGTGCAGACCGGCGCCCTGTATTTCTTCAAAGAGAAATACCCCGAGCGCGTGAAGGTCTATTTCGTCGGCCCGACCCTGGAGACCGCCTGGAGCAAGGAGTTTTGCGGCGGCCCGCACGTGAATCGCACCGGCGAGATCGGCGAGTTCAAGATCGCGAAGGAGGAGACAGTCGGGGCGGGGGTGCGGAGGATACGGGGGATGGTGGAGTAGCACGATAGCGTACCGGTGGACCCGCCGGGATTTGCACCCGGTTCCCTATGTGTCGAGGATAGAATTTTACTACATAAACTACAGGCCCAGATCCACAACGGTACGCTGGAACTGTAATCCATACCTGGTTATATAAAGTTCAAAAAAATATAAATGGCCGCGCAAGCGGCCATTTATACGACACACAGAGATTTATGATCCGCAATTTATGCAGATTCCTATCCTCATTTCCATGATATTCTCAGCGCTTGTCTTGTCAAGCAATGATTTTATAAAAACTTAATACTTATCTTGCATTTTGCGCGATTTGCGGTATAATTATGAGTGCGTCGGGATACCGGACAGTCGCGCTTTCCCGCAAGGGAAGGTGAGGAAATTCGGAACACCCACTGTTCATTGAGCAGTCAAAAAGGTACGGGCTAACGGCCCGCCGCGGTAACGCGAGAGATGCGAAAAGAGACGCCAATGCCGAAAGGCTAGGGTCCCCGCGAGGGGGTAGTCCTGCGGCAACGCAGGGGTGCAACGGCAAAACTCTTACCGGGTGCAAGGTCGTGCCTCGTCGCAAGACGGGGAGTGCCGCAAGAGCCGCGCGGTAACGCGCGGCCCAGAGAAATGGCTGTCGGCCGGCTTAGGCCGGCGCACAGAATTCCGGTTATAGATATCCTGGCGCAAGCAACTGATGGAAGACCTCGGGCAACACCCGGGGTTTTTCTTTTGTAAAAATTAAACGCCCCACGACTTATGCCTTTGCAGGCGGCGTGGGGTGATGCGATGGATCGATTGCAATAGAAGCGACTCGTGTCTACCGACCGGTTCCGGATCGCGGTTTACGGAGCGGCAGGCGGCTCTGGTGTCTGGAATGAGAAAACACCTCGGAGCGAGTGCGATTGCTTCGCTTGCCGCGCCGCTTGTTTGCACCAGCCTTGGCGACGCTGCGAATCTGCAAGCGCCGGGCCACGCGCGTCCGCAGCCAGTCTCGTTCCTCGCGGTTCTCGACGCCGGCTCGGTTCAAGGCCACCGAGATAGCATCGGGCATGCCCACCTTCTGTTTCGGATCGTTGTAGATGGCACTGGTCAACTTCACGAGATCGTTGACCTTCTTGATCTTCTTCTCCCGTTCCTTGATCCGGCGCTCCACGGCGAAGTAGAGCGCTCGCCGGTCTTCGGGGGCCACCTTGAGAACCTGCAGGACCTGGTCGATGGCCACATGCAGGCTGACCTTGTGGGCACGGCGGAAGGTTTCCGCTTCCCGCGCGATTCGGGACTCGACTTTGCTGCCGATCATGCTACACCTCCCTTTCTTCATGTCTGAAGCGGTTGATATGGGAACGGAAACGACAAGTCGTTTCGTAGTTAGGTTTTCAAACAGCTTCCTCCCTTTATACCACAAAAAGGAAACGCCCTCATGAAGGGCATCCTTTATCCGGCTAGGCCTCCTTAGGCGGCAGGCCCACGGATTTCGTCCTAGAAGAAGTGTACCAGGCGCGCCAGTTCGAGTAGTCCTCGGCCAGCATCAGCTTGGCGATCTTCTTCTGCAGTTCACAATCGTAGATCTTGCTTTCGACGGGGGTGGACGGAGTGATGAGGCCGTACTTGACCCCGTACTTGCGGAAAGTGCCCTCCTGGAACTGCAGGCAGCCGTAGGAGTATTTGCCGTTCACATCCAGCACTTTGATGTCGTGCTTGCCCGCCGATTCCTGGAAGGCCAGCTTGGCCAGCCAGATATCGATGGCCAGGGGCTCCTCGACGGTCAAGACGCCGCGCGCACCCGGCCGCAGGGCGTCCTTCAGGGCTTTGGCCTCGGCCAAGGCCTCGGGCGAAAGGATGCTCGTGACGGTGGTCGCGTTCAGGTTTGCCGGATAAGAGGCGGCCACCACCGCTACGAGCGCGATGCCGGCTGCCAGTTGTCTGCTGATGGTTAAATGCATAGTGGGCGCCTGCTGCGGGCAGGTCCCCCGAAGGGGACCATCCTGGATGCACTGCAGTCGCATGAACCTGAATAGTCGCTGAGGGCCTTTTCAAACAAAAAACTCGCGAATACGAGCCCCTAATGCCATCTATTCAGATTTACCTAACATTACCGCACTTCTGTCAAGAAGTCAAGCCCCCCAAGAGCCATTTTAAACGAAAAACCCTTGTAAAATAAGGGTTCCTGGGCGCCTACCCTCGGTTTTTAGGGCTTTTCCGGTCCTTCGCGCCTAACCCCCACATTTCTTAGAGCGTAGAGCAAAATGGTCAAAGAAATCGCGGCGAAAGCAGCCATTTGATAAAGTCCCAGGCCAGCGAGCATCCCGACGGCCGCCACTGCCCAGACGACCGCCGCGGTGGTCAAGCTATGGACATGGCCGCCCGATTTCACGATCAAACCGGCACCCAGGAAACCGATGCCGACCACTATGTTGGCGACCACGCCCATGGCACCGTTCGAGGCGCTCACCGCGCGGGCTTCGGAGAGCATGAGGTCCGGCAGGGTCAGGCCGACCATGGCGAAAAGCGCGGCGCCGGCGGCCACCAGCATGCAGGTGCGGATACCCGCTTCTTTGTGGATGATCTGGCGTTCCCAGCCGAGGATGGCTCCGAGGACCAGGGCCAAGAGGAACCGCCCCACCATTTGCTCTAAGGTCAGCATGAAAGTATAGTTAAATTGTATCATATGGAGTACCACAAATTGGTGCGGGACAAGATACCTGCCATCATCGAGAAAAATGGTGGCAAATATGTTGCCCGTGTGGCCGGCGAGGAGGAATTCCTGGCAAAGTTGCGAGATAAGCTGAAAGAAGAAGTGGAGGAATTCTTGGCCAGCTCCAAATCCGAGGAAATTGCCGACATTTACGAGGTCCTGGACGCGCTCATGAAAGCCATGAAGGCCGACAAGAACGAAGTGCTGGCGATCCAGAAACAGAAGCGGCAGGATAGGGGTGGTTTTGAGGAGAAAATAATTTTGGAATCATCCGAAGACAAGAAATAACATGCGCACACTCATCGGCGACATCAAGGACCAAGAGGGCCAGGAGATAGAGATGGCGGGCTTCGTGCACGCGCGGCGCGACCACGGCAAGTTGATCTTCATCGACCTGCGCGACCGGAGCGGCATGGTGCAGGTGGTGTTCATCCCGGCCATGGCCTCCGGCGAGGCGAGCGAGCTGCGCCTGGAGTACGTGGTGCAGATAACGGGGCTCGTGAAGAAGCGGCCGCCGAACATGGTCAATGACACGCCGAATGGCGCTTACGAGATAGAGGCAAAATCATTGAAAATACTTTCCCGCGCCGAGGCCTTGCCCATTCCGGTGGACACCGACGGCTACGAGATAGACGAGGAGGCGCGCATGAAGTACCGCTATTTGGACCTGCGCCGCGAACGGCTGGCGAAGAACCTGCGCTTGCGGGACAAGATGACCATGGTCACCCGTGAGTATCTGCACGAGAACGGGTTCGTGGAGATCGAGACGCCGATGCTCACCAAGAGCTCGCCCGAGGGCGCCCGCGATTTCCTGGTGCCTTCCCGCCTGCAGGCAGGCAAGTTCTACGCCCTGCCCCAGTCGCCACAGCAATACAAGCAGCTTTTGATGATCGCCGGTATTGAGCGGTATTTCCAGATGGCGCGTGCCATGCGCGACGAGGACCTGCGCGGCGACCGCCAGCTGGAGCACACGCAGATAGATATAGAGATGTCCTTCATGACCGAGCAGGAGGTGCGCGACGTCATAGAAGGCATGATGATCCACATCGCCGAGTCGTTGGGCAAAAGGATATGGAAGAAACCATTCCCGACCTTCACCCACGAGGAGGCCGTGAAGAAGTTTGGCGCCGACAAGTTCGATATGCGTAGCGAGGAGGAGAAAAAGGACCCGGACCTCCTGGCCTTCGCCTGGGTGGTGGATTTCCCGCTGCTGGAATGGGATGAGGAGGAGAAGCGCTTTACTTTCGCCCACAATCCGTTCTCCGCTCCCAAGGCGGAGCACGTGGACAAGCTTCTGGAAGGAGAGGACCTGGCCGGCCTGCGTGCCCAGCAATACGACCTGGTCTGCAACGGCTACGAAATAGCCTCCGGCGGCGTGCGCATCTCCAATCCCGCAGTACAGCGCAAGGTTTTCGAGGTCATGGGCCTGACCACTGAACAGACCGAGGAACGTTTCGGGCACATCATAGATGCGTATGAATACGCCGCCCCGCCGCATGCCGGTATAGCGGTCGGTTTCGATCGCCTAGTCATGCTGTTTGCCCACGAACCGAACATCCGCGAGGTCATCGCCTTCCCGGTGGATGCCGGCGGCCACGCCTCGGTCATGGACGCGCCGTCTGCGGTGACCGAGAGACAGCTCAAGGAGGCGCACATCAAGTTGGACTTGCCGAAGAAGGCATAGGCATGAAAGAGGACCAGGTTTTCTATGTCGGACAGAAGGCCTTCATCGACAAGGACAGTCAGATCTTGGTGCTGAACGATTCGCTGAACGGCGAGCTGGATTTCCCGGGCGGCAAGATCCAGGAAGGGGAGTTTGATTTTTCGAAAGCGCTGAAACGCGAGGTCCGCGAAGAGACCGGCCTGGAGATAGAAGTAGGCGACCCATTTTGCGTCTGGCATTGGCGTCTTCCGCCGTATCACAAGAACAGCAACAGGCTGGTGTTTTTAGTCGGCTATCGCTGTAAGTATGTCTCCGGCGAGGTGAAATTGAGCGACGAGCACAACGGCCACCGCTGGGTGTCCGTGGCGGACTACCGTGAAGTGGACGACCAGAGCGATTATTTCGGGGCGCTCGAGAAGTACTTCAACCTTGCCAGGAAGTAGGAGTTTGTTTATAATCTGAGGCAATCACAACTCACATGTCCCACCCCCGCGAGGAACGGACCCTCATCATCGTGAAACCGGATGCCATGCAGCGCTCTCTTTTGGGCGAGATAATCAGGCGCTTTGAACAGAAGGGCCTCAAGATCATCGCCATGAAGATGATGCACTTGAATAAGGAGATCCTCAAAGACCACTACGCGAAGCACATCGACAAGCCCTTCTTCGATAGTTTGGCCGGCTCCATGTCCTACTCGCCGGTCGTGGCCATGGTTCTGTCCGGCCTGAACGCCATCAGCGCCGCGCGCCTCATTCTGGGCCCGACCAAGGGCTACGAGGCCGATGCCGGCAGCATCCGCGGCGACCTGGCCCTGTCCGGCCAATCCAATCTGGTGCACGCGTCCGATCCGGAGGAGGACCCGGAGATGGAGATCAAGCGGTTCTTCGCCGAGAACGAGATCTTCGCGTACAAGAAAGTGGACTTCGAGGTCATGTACGGGGAGGAGGAGCGGCAGCAATTTGGGCAATAGCCTTTTTCACTCTGCTTCTGTTGTCGTTGACCAGGAATGCGTAAGGCATTTTCCTGGCTAGGCGCATATCCGCTATCTCTTCTTCGAATCTATCCAGAATTTCTAGCTTCGAGAGGGTTTTTTCGTTATTTGACTCTCTCTCTTGTTCTCGGATCGAAATGCGCTTGTAAAGTTCCCTAAAAGACGGCGGTAGTATATATATCAAGCAAGTTCTTTCGGCGATGCTTGGTTTTGAGATCAAATTCCGTGCTCCAGCAACGCTCTTATCGGCATAGAATTTGCTTTTACCAAGCAGGAATTTCGCCCTGTCCGTCTTCAATATGCCATGCAGGACACCATTCCTCTTGTGAGGATGAAAGATCTTATTCGCGACAAGCCACCTTTTAAAGGTCGGCGTAGTTATAAAGATGTATTCATCTTCCTTTTCGCCGGGTCTTTTGGGGCGGGTGGTTATATTGCGAAGCTTCACGTAACCGCGTTTTTTTAAGAAGTTAGTTATCGTTGTCTTTCCGGAGCCGGATATGCCCGAAATTACGAATCTTGAAGCCGGCCTAAGAAGATGCGCTGTTGCCTCTTCGAGTTTATAGGGGAGTAGCCTCTTGCTGGCTTTAATTTCGGATCCCGCCAGATCATAGAGAGTCCGGTAATATGTTCTCTCCAGGACAACTAGGGAATTTCTCATTGGCTCGGATTACACATATAATTGTAGCAATGGACCGCGTATACGACCTAGTTGACCGCCGAGACAAGGTCATCCGGCGTGGCACTAAAGAGGCTGCCAAAGCCAGCCGCTTATTCACTAGAAGCGTCCATATAATCTTGGAAAACCGCTCCGGAAAGATCATGCTTTGCACGCGGCCGATGACAAAAAAATCATACCCAGGGATGATGACCTCGTCCGCCGGGGGACATGTTGAACGGGGCGAAACCTACGAAAAAGCCGCGCGGCGAGAGCTGTTCGAGGAACTAGGCCTCAAGCTTCGTCTTAAGGATGCAGGGCGGTTTGACGTCGTCAACCGTCGCGAGAGAGCCATTCACCGACTGTTCGTAGGTAAGTTGAAAAAAGAGAGTTTCTTGTTGGATGTCGGCGAGGTGTCGGCGTATAAGTTCTTGAACCCAGAGACCATCGCCAAGGACATCAAAAAACATCCTCGCCGATACGCAGCGCCGTTCCATGGCGCCTTTCGAAAATATCTAGAACACAAAAAACTGTATAATACTCTCAACGTATGAAAAAGATCGAACCCGCCATCCTGAAGGGCACCCGCGACTTCCTGCCGCCGGAAATGGCCAAGCGCAATTACGTGATGGCCAGGATGCGCCGCATCTTCGAGCGCTTCGGTTACGCACCAATCGAGACACCCATCCTGACCCCAGCGGAGACCATCCTCGGCAAATACGGCGAGGAAGGCGACCGGCTCACGTATCACTTCAAGGACGCGGGCGACCGTGACATCGCCCTGCCGTACGACCTGACCGTGCCTTTCGCGCGCTACGTGGCCGCCAATTATGGCGACCTGCCCATGCCCTTCAAGCGCTACCAGATCCAGCGCGTCTGGCGCGCGGAAAAGCCGCAAAAGGGCCGCCTGCGCGAGTTCTACCAGTGTGACATAGATGTGGTTGGCACGAAAAGTTTATTGGTGGAAGCGGAAATGGCACGCATCATGCAGGAAGTTTTCCTGGCGCTGGGGCTTAAGGAATTCAAGATAAAGTTCAATTCCCGCAAGCTCATGAACGAGGCGCTGGAATCCTTTGGCTATGAGAAGGATTCGGTGGCCATCATCCGGGTCATCGACAAGATGGACAAGATCGGGGAGAAGGGCGTTATAACGGAGCTGAAGGAGATCGGCGTGCGCGAGGCAGCCAAATTAGTGAAGTACTTGTCCTCGAGCGACGCCGTGGAGCACGGCGATCTGGGCGACTTCGTGAAACATGCCAAAGCCATGGGCGTGGAGGAACAATACCTGCAGTTCGACCCGACCCTGGCCCGCGGCCTGGACTATTACACCGGCATCATCTTCGAGGTGGTCAGCCAGGATTCCGAGCTCGGGACCATCTGCGCCGGCGGCCGCTACGACAACCTGACCGGCATGTTCGAAGTGAATGCGCCGAAGAGCGCCGACCCGGAACTTTCCGGCATGGGCGTGGCCTTCGGCTTCGAGCGCATCATGCTGCTCCTGGAGGAAAAGGGGCTTTTGAAAAATATGCGCCCCGCGCCGGAGGTCCTGGTGACCATCTTCGACGAGACCATGGTCGGCGACTCTTTGGAGATATATAAGGCGCTGGCCGCGGCCGGCGTGAACACCGAGATATATTTCGAGCCGGTGAAGCTCGACAAGCAGCTGAAGTACGCGGACAAGAAAGGCATCGCTTATGTGGTGGTCTGCGGCCCCAAGGAGCGCGACAATTACGAGCTGGTGTTGAAAGACATGCAGACGGGCAAGCAGGAGACGCTGTCTTTGGAAGATCTGGTGGCGCGCCTGAAATAGACAGGATTTTAAGGTTCTTGACACAATTAATGTGTGTACGTTATTATGTACATATGAGCAATATCAAGAACACCCTCTCCATCTCCGAGTTTCGGAAGAATCTATTCAAGATCACGGACCGGGCCCGTAAACCGGGCAACTACTATACCCTAACCGATAAAGGCCGGCCCGCCGCTGTTTTGATGTCCGCCGAAGAGTTCGAGTCCTGGCAGGAGACGTTGGAGGTTATGCAGGATTTTCCAGATCTAGGCAAAAGGATAGCGGAGGTGGACAGGGACGTAAAATCCGGTGCCTATCTTAACTACCCGACATTTGAAGATATCTTAATGGAGATGGGGTATGTTAATCGCGATGGTCGAATCAAGCCCAAACATGCGATATCGTCTCGTCTGGCACCCAAGCGCAAGAAAAGATCTGCGAAACGTTCCTGATCAGGAACGTGCCCGCATTCTTGTCGCTTTAGCCGGATTGGTCGGGGAGCCTTTGTCCGGCAAGAAACTGAGTGGCGAGTATGAAGGATCCTATTCTTTGCGCGTCTGGCCCTATCGGATAATCTATATGCTTCTCAAAAACGAACTGGTTGTTATGATAGTCCAAATAGGCCAGCGTGGCGGGGTCTATAAATAAATTTACGACGTAATCTTTCTACGCTTTCGGAACTTCCCGCACCCACCCCGCGAGCGCTTTCGCTAGCTCCTCGTACGTCCGCGTGAAACTGTGATTCGAGCGCGGAACTACGATGCCGGTGAACTGCCGCGTAGCGGCGGCCTTCTTGCGGAACACGTTCACTAGATCCGCCGCGCGCCACATTCCTAAGTGTTGGTCCTTCTGACCGATGACGATTGCGAGCGGCACGCGTACTTTCTTAAGCGCCGACCACGAGGCCTTGGGATCATGATAGGGGAACACGTCCTCGCGGCTCTTCGGGTCGTGTAAGCTCAGATAGCGTCGCGCGCCCAGAATGACATGGCTAATGTCATCCGGCATTGGCCAATCAGGATTGTGGTGTTTAGAGTATCTACGCACCCGTTCCAGGTTACGTTTGAACGTCGCGCCGAGGCGATGCTTCTCGATGGCCAGATCGCTGAGCGGTCCTATGAGCGCCAAGCCCTTCACGCGCCGGTCTTGGGTGCGGGCCATGTAGTACAGGGATTTGTTGGCGCCGGTGCTGTGGCCGATGAGGTAGATATTCTTGTAGCCCTGGCGATGCAAGAATCCGATTGCCGCCCTCAAATCTTTCACGCAATCCGCGAATTTTTCCAGCGCCCCGCCGGCAACGAAGGTCTTGCCTTTGCCGCCGCGCCCTTTAAAAGAGGCCACCACGTCATGTCCGCGATTGTTGAAAGCCGCCAGCACCACGCCTTTCTTGTTCAGCGCCGCCGCGATCGCATCCAGCCGCTCCGGACAGCTGTAAAAACTTCCGGTCAATCCATGGACCCAGAGCGCGGCCGTTTGTGTGCGGCTTTTAGGCGTCGCCAGGATGCCCTCCAGCCCTATGCCGTCCGATGTTTTTATGTAGTGAAGCTCGAATAATGCGCTCATTGCTTCGCGAATGCCTTCACGATGCCGCCCAGGTCGCCGTCCATGACCTTCTCTATATTATGGAACTTCTTGCCAAGGCGGTGGTCGGTGATGCGGTCTTCTGGGAAGTTGTACGTGCGGATCTTCTCGGAACGGTCGCCCGTGCCGATCTGCTGGCGGCGCGTTTCGTCCAGGCGTCCCGCCGCGCCTTCCACCTCTATCTCGTGCAGTTTCGCAGCCAGAATGGACAGGGCCTTCTCGCGGTTCGCGTTCTGGGAGCGCTCCGCGCGGGAGGAAACCACGATGCCGGATGGCTTGTGTAACAAACGCACCGCTGTTTCCACTTTATTCACGTTCTGGCCGCCCGGGCCGCCGCCGCGGGAGAAGGTGAACTCCAGGTCGCCCTGGTTCATCTGCACCTCGCGGGCCTCCACCTGCTTGATGACCGCTACCGAGGCGGTGGAGGTGTGCACGCGCCCCTGGCGCTCTGTCTTCGGCACCCTCTGCACGCGGTGCACGCCGGACTCATTCTTCAATTCGTCGTATGCCGTCTCGCCGGCGATCTCGGCCACGAAGCTCTTGTACCCGCCGACGTTGTTCTCGTTGTAGTCGATCGTGCTGAAGGCCCAGCCGCGGTTCGCGGCATAGCGCTGGTACATGCGGGCCAGGTCCGCGGCGAAGATGGCGGCTTCGTCGCCACCCACGCCCCCGCGGATTTCCAGGATCACTTTTTGCATAAAATAATTGTATCAGAAAACCGCCCTGCAGGCGGTCTTCAAAAGATTCGTTATCTGTTCGCGCTCTGCGGTTTCTTTACGCGCACTTTTTTCGCTTTCGGCTCGGTGGCCTTCTTGGCGTGGCGGGTCTTGAAGCGCTCCACGCGGCCGGCCACGTCCACCAGCTTCTTCTCGCCGGTGTAGAACGGATGGCAGTTGGAGCAGATCTCCACGGCGATCTCCGGGCGGGTGGCGCCCACCGTGAAGGCAACACCGCAGGCGCAGGAGACCTTGGCTTTATCGAAATATTTCGGATGGATGTCAGCTTTGGCCATAACGAGGGACATTATATAGAAAAGATGAAGTTTGGCAAGGCCTTGTCCCGCCTTGACACCCCCCACCCCATCTATATAATGACCCCACGCTCCTCCCAAAGGAGGCTGCGAGTTTATTTGACAAATGACAAATATGACCTGGAAAAGAGTTTTGCAGTTGTCCCAAGAAATTCCTTTTTCGCCGGTTTTTCGGAAGGAGCCCGCGTAAGCGGTTCCAGGAAAAAACGGTAAAAAAATTTTTTCCCGGACCCCCGGCGCGCTTTTGGCGCGCAAGGACGGTCTAGGTTTTTTAAGAGGATTTGATCCTGGTCCAGGATGAACGCTGGCGGCGTGGATAAGGCATGCAAGTCGAGCGGAACTATCTTTGAAGGAATTTGAGATTACATCAAGGATTGCGGATTTGATAGTTTAGCGGCGAACGAGTTAGTAACACCCTGGTACGTACCTCGAAGTCGGGAATAGTCCGCCGAAAGGCGGGGTAATGCCCGATAGTCCCGCAAGGGTAAAGCAGCAATGCGCTTCGAGATCGGCCTAGGCCCGATCAGCTAGTTGGTGAGGTAATGGCTCACCAAGGCTATGACCGGTAGGGGGGGTGAGAGCCCGGTCCCCAACGACGAGACTGAGACACGGCTCGTACTCCTACGGGAGGCAGCAGTCGAGAATATTCGACAATGGGCGAAAGCCTGATCGAGCGACGCCGCGTGCAGGATGAAGGCCTTCGGGTTGTAAACTGCGGTAGTAGGGGAGGAACTTCGGTGACTGTACCCTACGGAAAGTGGTTGGTAACTACGTGCCAGCACCAGCGGTAATACGTAGACCACAAGCGTTATCCGGATTTATTGGGCGTAAAGCGCATGTAGGAGGTTCGGTGCGTCCCTGGTTAAAGCCCACCGCCTAACGGTGGAAGTGCCGGGGATACGATCGAACTGGAGGATGTGAGAGGTGCATGGAACTCACGGTGTAGGGGTGAAATCCGTTGATATCGTGGGGAACACCAAAGGCGAAGGCAGTGCACTGGTACATTCCTGACTCTGAGATGCGAAAGCGTGGGGAGCAAAAAGGATTAGATAAATCCTGTCCGCCGCAAAATTTGCGGTGGCGAAGGGTGTCCCCTTCGACGGCGACGTCGAAGTGCGCATCTAGCTATATCGGGGAACCCCTTCTAGTCGGAGGGCGATCCCGAGGGAAGTCGGCGCGCGAGCGTATCGACCCCGTAGAGACTATGTAAGTAAGAAGATAGAAAATGAGCACATCATTTTTGTCGGATCGCACCAAAGAACTCATTCTAGGCTCATTGCTGGGAGATGGATCGCTTAAGATCCATAAACCATACAAGAATGCGCGTTTTTCTTTTCGCCATTCCATCAAGCAAAAAGAATATTTTTTCTGGAAAGTATCTGAACTGAAAGATATCTCCGGCGAAAGTTGTTGGTGGGAACAAGAGAAGAATGGTCTAGGCGGAACCATGTTGAGGTATCAAAGCCTCGCATGCGAACCGCTAACCGAACTTTATAAGTTCACGCACGCGCATGGCAAGTTAACGATCGCGCGCAGGTGGTTGAACAAACTAACCCCTCGCTCACTTGCGGTATGGTGGCTGGATGACGGTTCGTTGATAGTTAACAGCCGTCGTGGCGTGCTATGTACCGATCCATTCTCCTATGAAGAGCATAAATTACTTGCCCGCTATCTATTGGTAGTGTGGAAAGTCAAGGTCTCAATCGGCTCTATTACGAGAAACCGCGACGGCATCGCTAAGACATATTATCGTCTTTGGATCCGCTCGAGCGAGGAATTGCAAAAGTTCCTGCGCATAATCCTGCCGTATGTTCCCGTGCCCGCAATGTTGCCTAAAGTCATGCTTCTTTATCGCGATTCCCAATTACAGCAACGCTGGATCTCTGAAGTGAGTTCGCTTACCGGTTTCGATGAGAAAGTGGTAGCTGATTATGCCATGCAGAAAAAACAGGCATGGAAGCAATTCAGAGAATGATATAGTCCGATCTCCGTAGTAATACGGATAAACACAAGGTGACCCTTGTAGTCCACGCCCTAAACGATGCAGGTTTGCTGTTTCGAGTATCGACCCTCGGAGCGGCGGAGCTAACGCGTTAAACCTGCCGCCTGGGAAGTACGAGCGCAAGCTTAAAACTCAAAGGAATAGACGGGGACTCGCACAAGCGGTGGAACATGAGGTTTAATTCGACAATGAACGAAGAACCTCACCAGGGTTTGAAATGCTTATTGTAAGCCTTTGGAAACATTGGCCCTCCGCAAGGACAGTAAGCACAGGTGCTGCATGGTTGTCGTCAGCTCGTGCCGTGAGGCGTTCCCTTAATTGGGGTAACGAGCGCAACCCCTGTTTCGTGTTACAAGTGTCACGAAAAACTGCCCAGCCTAGAGGAAGGCGAGGAGCAGGGTCTAGCGTCTAGGGTAAGACACCCTAGCCCCTAACCCCTAGCCCCTGGTTTTCTCCAGGCTGGGAGGAAGGAGGGGATGACGTCAAATCCGCATGGCCCTTTGATACCCTGGGCTACACTCATGTTACAATGGTCGCGACAAAGGGTTGCCAAGCCGTAAGGCGGAGCTAATCCCAAAACCGCGGTCTTAGTTCGGATTGAGGGCTGCAACTCGCCCTCATGAAGCTGGAATCGCTAGTAATCGTGGGTCAGCTATACCACGGTGAATACGTTCTCGAGTCCTGTACTCACCGCCCGTCAAGCCAAGGGAGCCGGTAATAGGTGAAGTCTCTCGCAAGAGGGATCAGTCTAGGATCGGTGACATGGGCTAAGTCGTAACAAGGCACGCGTAGCGGAAGCTGTGCGTGGATCAATTAAACTTTCTTTCGAAATTTTCGAGAAGAAAGAGTCGCGTAGCCCGCGAGGGCTATGGTTGGGACAACTGCAAAGCTCTTTCCATTCTGTGCTACAATATCGATAGATATGGCCGAGACAACGGGAGACAAGAAGAAGATCGTGATCGTCGAGGACGATCGCTTTTTGTCGTTGGTGCTGAAGGGAAGGCTTGAGAAAGAGGGCTACGAGGTCATACCCGCCTACGACGGCGCCGAGGGCCTGGAACTGATCAAGAAGGAGCTGCCGGCATTGGTCGTGCTCGACCTGGTGATGCCAAAGATGACGGGGTTCGAGCTCCTCGAGAAGCTTTCCATCGACCCGCAGATCAGCCGCATACCGGTGGTGGTGGCGTCGAACCTGGGGCAGGAGAGCGACATCCAGAAGGCCAAGAACCTGGGTGTCCGCGATTATTACGTGAAAGTGCAGACGTCGGTGGACGAACTCGTGCAGATGTTCAAGACGATAGTGGATAGCGGCTCGACAAATCAGATTATCTCATGATCAAGGAAGAAATACTCAAAAGCATAAAATCCGGCGCGCGCATCAAGGTCTGGGAAGGCACTATTGCCGCCCCGTTCGAGGGCCTGGTCATCGCCAGGAAGCATGGCTTGCAGCCCGGGGCCACCTTTACCGTGCGTTCCATTGTGGCCGGCGTGGGCGTGGAGAAGGTCTATCCGCTTTATTCGCCCTACATCACTAAGGCCGAGATCGTCTCCAGTCCCAAGAAGGTGCACCGCTCCAAGCTGTATTTCGTCCGCAACATGCCCGGCCGCGTGGTTAGGAAGAAGATCGGCGTGTCGGTCTGATACGTCCGCAAGCATGTAACTTGCCAAGAGCCGCCCGATGGGCGGCCCTTGTGTTTTTCTACGATTTAGTTTATAATTTATCCCAGCAACTAGAGAAGGGCCCATTTTGGGCAGAAGCGCAATTGGACCCTGGGAGGTCGCGATGAGGAAGTTTGCCATAGGTTTCACGCTCGGTCTCGTTCTCACGCTGTGCCTGTCGGCGGTCGCCGCGGCGCAGCAGGGGCAGGACCAGCGGGGCGCGAACCTCTTCCGGGGTTCGCTCTTGCTCGGCACCGGATCGCTGGCGGAGTACGGGTTCAACGACCCGTACACCGAACTCGGCCTGTCGGCCGAGTTCGAGGGGCGGCACTTTTGGACGTCGGTCTCGGGCTTGTACAGCCCGACCGACAAGACCGGGGCCGAGACGAGTGGCGCCAACTATCGACTCTCCGCCTTCGGCGTGCTGTCGAACGGCTTGATGTTCGGCGGCGGAGTCGGAGAGAGCTCGCTCCAGTCGAGCGAGCAAGGTTGGAAGAAGTCCGACCAGCGGCCGTTCGCGGCGGTGGGTTGGCGCTCGCCGAGCCGGCGAGTACGGGCCTGGGGGGCGTACGTGCTCCCCGACGACAGCGACCCGTATGGCCTGGAGAGTTACAAGCTTTTCTGTCGCTTTGATTTCACCCCCAATTTCTCCGCCGGTGGCGAGTACGTCAGCAGCCGCGGCCAGGCCAGCACGGGCCCCCTGGAGGCCACTGGCTTCATCGCGACCTTCTCGGTCTTCTTCGACCGGGAGGTCGGCAAGAACAACGACTAAGGGCCGACGGAGGCGGCCCGCACATGCTGATTCACGCACCCCCTCGCCGCTGTATGGCGATGGGGTGTTAGCATTTTTGACCCCTGCGAATTTGGGTTATACTCTTATGGCTCTTTATATCGCGCGGGTGGCGAAACTGGCAGACGCACTACCTTGAGGTGGTAGCGCCCGCAAGGGCTTGGAGGTTCGAATCCTCTCCCGCGCACAAAAGTGATAAAATAGACGCATGAGTAACCGCAAACTTTGGTCTTTGGTGATTGGACTCGGCGTCGTCATAGTCGGTCTGCTCCTGGCGTATATTTTCGTACCCGTCCCGGACCGCTCCGGAAGACAGACAGTACCTGCGGACTGGGTCACGTACCACAGCGCCAAGTACGGCTTCGAAGTTCGGCATCCGGCGGATTGGACCGTGGCCGTGACCGAAGGCGTGGAGCCGAAGATCAACATATATAAGATGGGCGAGATGGCCAAGCCGCCATTCATCCACCACAACAACGTGACCCAGGTGTCCATTTTCCCAAAGGGCGTAGGCACGGAGGGCGTGGACGGCGAGACCACAACCTCAACCGTGAAATTCGCGGAGCCGGTGGAGCAAGCCACGGACTTCATCCTGTCCGACGGTAGCCGCTGGGCGACCTACGTCACTTTCGACAAGCGACCGGCTTCCTGGGAACCGTTCGGCTTCGTCTGGGCCAGCGTCCAGGTGAACGATCCGTCCAGCGAGTGCGTTCTGGACGGCCAAGTTCTGCCGCTAAACCAGTGCGATTTGGGCGATCGTCCGGAGGGCGCGAAAATGGTCCTGGGCGGCACGATCAACAAGGCGGACAGGGGGATCGAGGAACACATACTTGCAACCTTGCGTTTCGTGATGGTTCCGGGCCCGGCCAGCGTCCGCGGCATGATCGACTGCCTGCCGCATAAGGGCGACGGCCCGACCACGGCGGAATGCGCCATCGGTCTCAAAGGTGATGATGGCAAATATTACGGCCTCCTCGGCCTGTCCCAGGAGGATATTGTCTCCGGGAAGTGGACGACCGGCGTGCGGGTCCTCATATCCGGAACGCTGGCCGCAGCGCCGGAGAGCAATTATGATATTGCCGGCAGTATCACCGTCCGGAAGATCGAAGCGGATGCCGCGAACTAAATATATAGTGGGCATAGATGAGGTCGGCCGTGGCCCTTTGGCCGGTCCGGTCGTGGTCGGCGCCGTGCTTCTGCCGGTGAATTTAAAATTCAGCCGCAAGGGATTGCGCGACTCGAAAAAACTCACCGCGCAGGCGCGCGAGGCATGGGCGCAGAGGATAAAGGTGCATCCGCGCATAGCGCAGGCCTTGGCGCGCGTGGCGCCGGGCACCATAGATCGCATGAATATTTCCCGCGCCGCGAATCTCGCGGCCTTCCGCGCCTTCCGGCGTCTGGCCATTGAATACAAACTGACCGCAAAGAACTGCTCCGTGTACCTGGACGGCGGACTCTATCTGGGCAACGGCCGCGCGCGCTTGTCTGGGAATACGATTGTAAAAGGGGACGAGAAGATCCTGGTAGTGGCGTTCGCCTCCATCGTGGCCAAGGTCCATCGCGACCGCATCATGGTGCGGCTGGCGCGCAAACATCCCGGCTATGGCTTCGAGGTCCATAAAGGATATGGCACCAGGATGCATCGCCGCTCCATTAAAAAACTGGGCCTCTCCCCGGAGCACCGCCGGAGTTTCAGCGGCGCCGATTGACTTCCGGCTTGGATGCATCTAGAATGTTCCCCATAAATCGAACCCATGGGAGGCGTACCAACAAAACATCATAGCCGCGGCAAGACCCGCCGCCGTCGGTCGCACCTGGCGCTGGTGAGCCCCAAGCTCATCGCCTGCCCGAACTGCAAGATGCCGGCCCTGCCCCATCGCGCCTGCGCAAACTGCGGCAAGTACGTGAAAAAGGCCAGGACCAAGAAGGAAGTCAGCGTTTAGTCCGGACCCCGTTCCGACCCCCAGCACCTTGCAAGTATGGCCACCCGGCACCTCATCCGAACCGTCATCCTCCAGACCCTCTACGAGTGGGATTTTTATGGCGGCAAGACGGACATCACCCACATCCTGGAGCGCAACCTGCAGGAATTCGCGCCCGGCATCGACGAACCGGAGTTCGCCTGGAAGATATTGAAGGGCGTGGCGGAGCACCGCACTCAGATCGACAAGGTCATCATGAAGGCCGCGCCGGAGTGGCCGCTCGACAAGATCGCCGTGATCGACCGCAACATCCTGCGCATCGGCCTGTACGAACTATTGTATGCCGATCGCGAGGAGGTGCCGCCCAAAGTAGCCATCAACGAGGCTATCGAGATGGCCAAGAACTATGGCGGCCCGAACTCCAGCCGCTTCGTGAACGGGGTCATGGGCACCGTGTACCGCGAGCTGACCCCGCAGGCGGCGGGCAAGAAACCGGAACCAAAAACAGATGCTAAAAAAGAAAGCTGAACAAAAAACAGATGCCCGGGCGCAACTGGAGGTCGCGCTCGGCGCCAAGTTCAAGGACAAAGACCTTCTGAAAGAGGCCCTGACGCACCGCTCATATATTAACGAGAATCCGGGCTGGGAATCTCCGCACAACGAGCGCCTGGAGTTCCTGGGCGACGCGGTCCTGGAGCTCGCCGTGACCGAAGAGCTCTACGAGCGCTTTCCGAACTATCCCGAAGGCCAGCTGACCGTGCTGCGCGCGGCGCTAGTGAATTACCAGATCCTCGGCCGCATCGCTGCGGGTTTCGATCTGGACAAGGCCATGTACATGTCGCGCGGCGAGCGCGGCGACAACGCCCGCGCCCGGGAGGTCATCCTAGCCAACGCTTTTGAGGCGTTGGTGGGCGCGCTGTACCTGGACCAGGGCTTCGCCGCGGTGCAGAGGTTCGTAAAGACCAAGCTCCTGACCCACCTGGACGAGATCCTCGCGAACAAGACATACAAGGACCCCAAGAGCGCTTTGCAGGAGCTGGTCCAGGAGAAATTGCGCGTAACTCCGACCTACGAGACGCTGGAAGAGACCGGCCCGGCCCACGACCGGCAATTCCGCATCGGCGTGCGCTTCGGCGGCAAGGTGATCGCGGAGGGCACCGGCGCCTCCAAGCAGGAAGCCGAACTGGAGGCGGCGAGGAAAGCCCTCGCGAAATATCAGGATAAATAACTAACCAAGACCATGCAGGCGGAAACTAGGAATTGCCGGACCTGTAAAAACGAGTTCCGGATCGAGTCGGACGATTTCGGTTTCTACGAGAGGATGGGCGTGCCGGCGCCGGCTATCTGCCCGGACTGCCGCTTCATGCGCCGCGCCGTGTGGCGCAACGAGCGGACGCTCTACAAGCGCAAATGCGCGTCGTGTGGGAATGCGATGGTTTCCATGTACCACCCGGCAAGCCCTTACACGATCTACTGTTATGACTGCTGGCATTCCGACAAATGGGACCCTTATGGTTACGCGAGGGATTACGATGACAAGCGCCCGTTTTTCGATCAACTTCAGGAACTCATGCTTGCGGTGCCCAAGTGCGCATCCGTGATCAGTACGGCATTGGGCCCGAATATCAGAAGCGAATACACCAACTTCGCGGGCGCAAACAAGGATTCCTATCTCCTGTTCAACTCGGGGCCGAACAACGAAGGCTGTGCTTACTCAAGAGGTCTGCAAAATTGCCGGGACGTATATGATGCCTACTTCACGGAAGGCACGGAGCGCACATATGAGGGCATCAATGCGGAAAAATGCGCCGGCGTTACATTTGGACAAAACATCGTGGATTGCATGGATTCCTGGTTCCTGCGGGACTGCGTCGGTTCCCAGCGATGTTTCGGCTGTGTCAATCTGCGGCACGGCTCGTATCAGTTTTTCAATGAGCAAATGAATAAGGAAGAATGGACCAGCCGCATTCAACCTTTATTGGGCAGCTACGCGTCCTGGCAGGAGATCAAGGCGCGTTTCGAGGAGCACAGCATTAAATTTCCCCGCCGCGAGAACAATTCTTTCAAGTGCGTCGGTTCCAGCGGCGATTATCTATACGAATGCAAGAATTGCAAAGATTGTTTCGAGGTTTCGAACAGCGAGAATCTAAGATATTGCTTTTCGGTCAAAGACGCAAAAGATTGTTACGACATCGTCGGCCATGGCCGGAAGTCGGAATTGATACTAGAGGGCGCGGCGGTTGGCGTGAGTTCCAAAATGATCGGTTGCTGGTGGTGCGAGTCAAGCCATGACCTGGAATATTGCTTGTCCACGCGGGGCAGTGAATATTGCTTCGGATGTGACGGCCTGCAAAAAGCGAGCCATTGTATTTTGAACAAGCGTTACGAACCGGAAGAATACAACCGTTTGCGCAAGAAAATAGTCGGTGAGCTTACGGCGGCGGGGGGTTATGGTTTGTTCTTTCCGCTGTCCATGTCGCCATTCGCGTATAACGAATCTATTACCCAGGACAACAGACCTCTTTCGAGAGAGGACGCTTTGGCGCGAGGATTCCGCTGGCAGGATGACATACCCGAGACCCGTGGCCAGGAGACCATGAAACCGGAGGCCATCCCGGACCACATCAAAGACGTGCCGGATTCCATCCTGAACGAGATTCTGGCCTGCGTAAACTGCGGCCGGAATTATCGCCTTATCAAGCAAGAGTTGGAAATGTATCGCAAAGCGCTTATTCCCATCCCGCGCCGCTGTTTCAACTGCCGCCACGAAGACCGCATCCGCCGCCGCGGACCGTTCGCGCTTTTCGATCGCACCTGCGCCAAATGCGCCAAGGCCATCAAGACCGCCTACGCCCCGGAGCGACCGGAAGTAGTGTATTGCGAACAGTGTTACCAGGCCGAAGTAGTGTGATATCCTATTCCTGTCTCTGTCCGATAGCCCCATGCCCCATCTCCTGAAACGCCTGGAACTGAACGGTTTCAAGTCCTTCGCCGGAAGGACTGTTTTGGAGTTCCCGGCCGGCATCACCGCCATCGTGGGCCCCAACGGCTCCGGGAAATCGAACATAATCGATGCCATCCGCTGGCTTTTGGGCGAACGCGACGCTCGGAACCTGCGCGGCAGCAAGGGCGACGACCTCATTTTCGCCGGCACGCCGAAGCGGCCGCGCGTAGGCCTAGCCCAGGCGGCCCTGTATTTCGAGAACCACAAGAAGTTCTTCCCGGTGGAGTATGCCGAAGTGGCGGTCTCGCGCCAGGTGAACCGCGACGGCTCCAATGAATATTTTTTGAACAAGTCCGAGGTGCGCCTGAAAGATCTGGTGGACTTCTTCGCCACCGCCCGTCTGGGCAGCCGCGGCATCACCGTAATCACCCAGGGCAACAGCGACATGGTCCTGCGGGCATCGCCCGCGGAGCGCCGGGAAATGATTGAGGAAGTGCTCGGGTTGAAGGAATATCAGATGAAAAAATATGACGCCGGGCGGCGCCTGGCCCACGCGCAGACCAATTTGGAAAAAGCGAGAGCGCTGCGCGAGGAGATCCTGCCGCACCTGCGGTCCCTGAAGCGCCAGACCAGCCGCTGGGAGCGCCGCGGGGAGCTGGAGGCGGAACTGCATAAATTAGAGAACGCTTTTTTCGGCAAACAGCTGGTCGAGTTCGCAGAGCAGGCGAAGATGCTTTCGGTGTCGCTCGCGGAGCACCACGCCCGGCAAGGCGCGCTTGCCGCCGCGAAGGAAAAAGCGGATAAGGAACTGGAGCAGCTCGAGGCCAATTCGCCCAAGGAGCGCGCGGAGCTCAAGGAGATAAAGGCGGGGATACAAAGATCCCTGGCACGGCGCAGCGAGCTGCAAAAAGAACTTGGCCGCTTGGAAGCCAAAGTGGAGCTAGCCGCCAAGCGGCCGCCAGCGGCGGCGCAGGGCATCTCCATGGAGAACCTTTTGGAGACCGTGCAGGATATCCGCAAGGTCCTGGAAGGTTCGCTGAGCTCGTCCGAACAGGATTTGCGTCAAGCGGTGGGGCACGCGCTCAACCGCATTAAAGCGCTCTTCGAGGGCTCCAAAGCGGAATCCCAGCCAGCCGCCCTGCCTCCGGAGCTAGCGCAAGAGTTCGAGCGGGCCCGCAAGCTTTTCCAAACGGCCGAGGACGAGATCAAGGCGCTTCAGGATAAAGAGGCCTCGCTCGAGAAGAACCAGGAGGCCTTCTACGCCGCCTTCAAGTCCGCCCTGGCCGCAACGCAGTCCGCCCAGGCCTCGCTCGACTCCTGGAACCGCATCGAGGAGGAAAAAAAACTGAATGCCGAGCGCATTACCATGCATCGCGAGGAAGTGGAGCGGCAGATCCTGCAGGCCGGCCGCAGCGTGGAGGAGTTCAAGCGCGCGCCGGAGGGTGAGGACGCGATTCTGCCGCCAAATGCGGAAGACCGCATGTTCCGCCTGCGCGGCGAGCTCGCAGCCATGGGCGAGGCGGACGAGGCCGTCGTCAAGGAAGCCAAGGAGACGGAGGAGCGCTATGCGTTCTTGGAGCGCGAGTCCAAGGATCTGACCAAAGCGGCGGAGGACCTGAAAGTTCTGATCCGTGACCTGACCACCAAGGTCGCGGTCGAGTTCAACGCGGCGCTCAAGAAAATCAACGACGAGTTCCAGAAATTCTTTGAGCTCATGTTCGGCGGTGGCACCGCGCGGCTGGTCTTGGAGAAAAAAGAACCGAAGGTGAAAGCCCAGGACGAGGAGGAGGGCGAGGCGATCGCGGCGAAGCCGGAAGAAGAAGCGGAGGAGCCGCAGGAGGAAAAGGAACCGGGCATCGACATAAAAGTTTCTTTGCCGCGCAAGAGGGTGAGCTCGCTGGACGCGCTATCCGGCGGTGAAAGGAGTTTGGTAGGCATCGCCACTTTATTCGCTCTGATCTCGGTCTCGCCGCCGCCCTTCCTGGTGCTCGATGAGATCGACGCGCCGCTCGACGACCGCAACGCCCGCCGCTTCTCGGATATGCTCAAGGAATTCTCAAAGGAAACTCAATTTATAATAGTGACGCACAACCGCGCGACCATGGAAGCCGCGGACGTGCTCTATGGCGTGACCCTGGCCGAGGACGGCACCTCGAAGGTGCTTTCGGTGAAACTCGAGAACTAAGGTAGAATCTACGCATGCGCGACGCCATCAAGAACATCCACCGCCAGTTCGCCTGGAAACCCAGGGTGGAGAATGCCGGCAGACTGAAACGAGCCAAGAAGTTCGTGGTCTGCGGCATGGGCGGCTCCAACATCCCCACAGGCATATTGAAGCTTTCCGATCCCTCGCTCGATGTCATCGGCTGGAACGACTACGGCCTGCCCGTGGCGAAGGACCTGAAGGACCGGCTGGCGATCATCGTCTCGTATTCCGGCAACACCGAGGAGGCCATCGACAGCTTCAAGGAGGCCAAGCGCCTGAAGCTGAAGCGCGCGGTTGTGGCCACCGGCGGCCGGCTCCTGGACCTGGCGCGCAAGGAGCGCGTGCCTTTCGTGCAGGTGCCGAACACCGGTATCCAGCCGCGCATGGGCACCGGCTTCATGGTCCGAGGGCTCATGAAGCTCACGGGCGACGACAAAGGCCTACGGGCGAGCGAGGCGCTCGCAAAGGTGCTGAACCCGAGCGCCATCGAGAACGCCGGCAAGCGCCTGGCCAAGAGCCTGGAGGGCACGGTCCCGGTCGTCTACGCCTCGCGCGCCAACCAGGTCCTCGCTTGGAACTGGAAGATAAAGTTCAACGAGACCGGTAAGATACCCGCGTTCGCGAACGTCCTGCCGGAGATGAGCCACAACGAAATGACCAGCTACGATGCCATCCCATCCACCCGCGCGCTGTCCAAGAATTTCCATTTCATATTCCTGGAGGATCCTGTCGACCACGAGCGTGTCCGCCTGCGCGTGAAGATCATCCGCGAGCTGTATCGCAGCCGTGGCTTGAACTCCACCTCCGTGCAGCTCGAGGGCGGCGACATCTACGAGAAGATATTCTCTTCGCTCGTCCTGGCGGACTGGACCGCGTTCCATCTGGCCATGCACTACAGAGTTGAGGCGGAAAAGGTGCCCATGGTGGAGGATCTGAAGCGCCGGTTAAAGGCATGAAGAAGTTGATCGTCGCTAACTGGAAACTGAACCCCAAAGACCTCGCCGCCGCCGTGCAGCTCCTGCGGGCCGTGACGCCGGCGGCGCGCGCCTCGAAGGCGGCAGTCGTGTTCTGTCCGCCCGCGGCATATCTGGCCTCGCTCCAAGAGAAGTTCCCGAAGTTGGCTTTCGGCGCCCAGGATGCTTCGTATGTCGACGCAGGCCCATATACGGGAGCCGTGGGTCCGGGCATACTAAAAAGTCTTGGCGCCAGATATGTAATCGCGGGCCACTCCGAACGTCGCGCGCGGTTCAATGAGACGGACGCAGAAGTGGCGAAAAAGGTCAGGGCTATCGTCGCCGACGGCCTCACCGCCATACTTTGCGTGGGCGAGCCGCTCGCGGTGCGGCGGAAAGGCATCGCCGCCTCGCGCAAGTTCGTAACCCGGCAGGTCAAGGCAGACCTTAAAAATATTTCAAAAAAAGATAAAGTCATCCTGGCCTACGAGCCGGTCTGGGCCATCTCCACGAGCGGCAGCGGCAGGACCGAGAGACCCGCGGACGC
>Ga0155145_105_pt1 | contig 46129 bp, 45 predicted proteins | sample RifCSPhighO2_01_FD_106113 | JGI IMG/M metagenome (GOLD analysis project Ga0155145, IMG submission 106113) | Candidatus Liptonbacteria bacterium RIFCSPHIGHO2_01_FULL_57_28 | reverse complement strand
TGCGGGTCGCGATCGTTCTTGATGTCGTCCTCGGTTATCTTAACCTCATAATCCGGTTTCAGGCCGGCGCCTTCCAGGATGTGTCCCGATGGCAGGACCCAGTGCGCGATGGTCAGCTTCACGATGGAGCCATCGGAAAGTTCCTGGATCTCCTGCACTGTGCCTTTCCCAAAGCTTGGCTGGCCGACCAGCGGTATCTCGCGGTGGTCGCGAAGCGCGCCTGCCAAGATCTCCGAGGCCGACGCGGAACCCTCGTCGATCAGGACGACGGTTGGGATGTCTGCCAGCGCCGAATTGCCGTTGGCCCGGACCGCGTCTTCCTCGCTGCCGTCCCGTCCCTGCTGGCTCACGACTATCGCGCCGCGTGGTAGGAACCAGCTGGCCAGGCGCACGGCCACGCTCAGGTAGCCGCCGGGGTTACCTCGCAGATCCAGCACAACGCCGCGCGTGCCGGCAAGCGCGGCTTCGCGGATCGCATCTCGGAACAGATTGCTGGCGCTGGCGTTGAACTGGTAAAGCTGGATGTACGCGACGCCGCCCTCCTTCATCGTCAGGTCGATGGTCGGCACGATGATATCCTGGCGGATAATGGTGAATTCCTGGGGCTCCTTCCAGCCCTCGCGCATGATGGTGAGCGTGACCGGCGTGCCCACCGGTCCACGGATTATCCGCGCGGCCGCCTCCGCGGAAAAGCCCTCGGTGGAGGTCGCGTTCACGAGAATGATCCTATCGCCCGGCTTCAGGCCCGCGGCTTCGGCCGGTGAGCCCTTGAGTGGCGAGACGACGACCAGATTGCCATCCTTACTGTCGAGCTGCGCTCCTATGCCGCCGAAACTGCCATCAACCTCGTCCTTGAAATCATCCGCTTCTTCCGGAGCGAAGTACTCGGAATACGGGTCGTTCAGGGAATACACCAGGCCGGCGACCGCGCCGCGCACCTTCTCCTCGTCGGAAACATCCTTGGCGTTCAGATATCTGTCATTGACCAGGTCCCAGGCCTCCCAAAAGAGCGACAGGTCCGGCTGGGTGGAAGTGGCGCCGGGCGGGATCTGGGAAATCGCGTCATTGGCCTGGTCTTGGTTCCTGGCGCTCGTGAGCCCCAGGGAGAATCCCGCCACAAGCAGAAGCAGGCAGGAGGCAATGACCAGCAAATATACCGACACTTTCCGAAGCATGGCCCTCATTGTATCATAGAAAACGTGGATATCGGTGAGGGTTACCTGGATAAACTGAAGGAGCGCCGCAAAGATCCCAGGGTCTCCAAACCTTATCAGTTGATCGGTCTGGAAATTGCGGACATCCTCGGCGACCAAAAACATAAGGCGTTATATATCAAGTTGGCCAAGGAGAAAAACCCCATCGAGCTCCTGCGGCTTGCCAAGGAGGTCGCGGAGTCCAAGGACGTCAAGAACAAAGGTGCGTATTTCATGCGCATTCTCACCGGCGGCCCGGAGAGCGGGACAAAAAATGAATCCTGAAATCTATCTGATCGACGATGCATCCCAGCGGGACTTCCTGGCGCGGCCAGCGGGGTACTTTGATTTTGACGCGCATCCCCGCAAGGAAGTAGATGACCTGTTGCGCCGTATGCGGCGGATCATGCGCGAAGCGAACGGCATCGGCCTGTCCGCGAATCAGATCGGCCTGCCCCACCGGCTGTTCGTAACTGAAGTTCCGGGCAAGGACGATATGAAATTCTATGCGGTGTTCAATCCGGAAATCGAGAAAATGGAGAAGGACAAGGTAATAATGGAAGAAGGCTGCCTGAGCGTGCCCGGCATTTACGGCGACGTGGAGCGGCCGGCGCGGCTTGTGCTCCGGGGTCAGGACAAGCGCGGCAAACCGCTGAAGATAAAGGCCTGGGGACTCCTGGCCCGGGTCTTCCAGCACGAGGTGGACCATCTGAACGGCAAGCTATTCCTGGAAAAGGCCAAGAACACCTATCGGGCCAATCGCCCCCACGAAAACCTGCCATGAGATATGTCTTCTTCGGCAGCCCCCGCTTCGCCGCGATAGTTTTGGCCGGGTTGCTGGGGAAAATGCCGCCGGCTGCGGTGGTGGCCAATCCGGATAAGCCCGTCGGACGAAGACAAGTCCTAACACCACCGGCAGTGAAAACCATGCTTCTGGAAAGGGATTCAGATGTTGGATTGCTGCAACCCGAGAAGCTCGCGGAGATCGCGCCGCGCCTGCGGGAATTGGAGCCGGACATATTCGTCGTGGCCGCGTACGGGAAAATAATCCCGAAATCCATTTTGGAGATCCCCCGTCTCGGGACTATAGGCGTGCACCCATCGCTCCTACCGCGCTATCGGGGCGCCACGCCCATCCAATCCGCCATTTTGGGCGGCGAAGAAAAGACCGGCACAACGCTTTATCTCATGGACGCGGCGGTGGACCACGGGCCCATCCTCGCCTCGAGTGCTTTGCCAGTTATCGGCATGTCGTATCCGGAACTGGAAGCCGCTCTGGCCAAGTTAGGAGGCGAACTTCTCTTGGAAGCCCTGCCCAAGGTGGCGGCTGGCGAGATCAAGCCACAGGTTCAGGACGAGAGCCAGGCGACCTTCACCGAAAAGTTCGAGACGCAGGATGCTTTCGTGCCCTGGGAAGAGCTGGCGCGCGCCGCGAGCGGCGACCTGGACGCTGCGGCGGTCGTTTGGCGCAAAATCCGCGCTTTCGATCCCGAACCGGGCGCCTGGACGCTGAAAGGCGAGGAACGCATCAAACTACTCAGAGCCGATCTGAAAGATGACGCTCTATCCTTGCGCGAGATACAGCGCGCGGGGAAAATGCCAGAACGGATCTCCGGAGGATTGCCATAAGGCGACCCCGATAAAGACCAGATCAGTAAGGCAGTAAGCTGCCCATCATGCCGAGGGCGACCACGAGGATGATGACGAACACCAGTATCTTTTTGATGGCCGAACTTTTGCTTTTTTTATCCATTGCCCTAGTATTATAGCGCCGATTGGGGGGTCGTCTAATGGTAGGACAGCGGCCTTTGAAGCCGTGAATCTTGGTTCGATCCCAAGCCCCCCAGCAACGTAGCCGCCAACAAAAAAGCGCCACACGGGTGGTGCTCTTTTGTTAGTGGGCAATTTGCATAAGGTATTGCCCCTGACCTTCTTCTACCATGGTGCACGTTGGACCGCTGACTACTCGAAACTGAAGTTGAGAGTGACGCCCAGGCGGACCCCACTGTCGAGGACCAACCAGGCGAGCAGCAAGATCAATGCGATGGCGATCTTGCGGATCCAGCCGGCGTCTTTGAACGTCCTGAAGGCGCCGACGACCCACCCGCCGCCGAGCGTGATGAGGATCGATCCGGCGGAGATGGCCGAATGGACCCCCACAAACTTGACTAGGTCGATCTGCAAGGCAATTCTCCTCTCGCCGCCTATCTGTACGATTACGATGCTTTTGGAGCTGCGACCACGCGTCGAAGCCCCCCCTTTTTTTTCAACGTTAGACGACTAAATCGGGGCTCGCGAGGCAAGCGCCAATTTAGTCGTCCAGCTGACGGGATTATGTCAGCAAGTATTTAAATTGTCAAAGGTAACTTCATTTGCCCTTCATCCACTCGACGATCTTCCCCGCCTTGATCTCTATGGGCTCCGCCAGGCGCAGGTCCCTTGCATCTCTGGCGGACAAGACCTTGAAGTGCCGCGATCGGTCCAGATCGGCTGGAACATCCCAGAGGTCTTTTTTTGCGGTCAGCCAATCCTCGCCGTAGCGCTGCAGGTCGAACGGCACAGAGTACTCTCGCAAGGTCTTCACGCCGTCGTCCAGAAAATATTCGTTGAAGTACGACATGACCAGCTCCCGGATACTCTTGTAGACCGGATCGCGATAGCGCAGGACCGCGTGATTGGTCTTGCTCACCGCGCCCCAGCGGCCATTGCGCTTAAACAGGGCCACCACATGGTCATCGTCCCGTTTCGTGGTCCGAAGATCCAGGATGAGCGGTTTTTCTCTGTGATACCAGAAGATCGCCGCAGCCAGCATGGCGCCTTCCACGCAATGGGCCTTGTTCCGCTTCAGGACCATCAGGGGCGAACGGCAAGTGCGCCTGCTGGCGTCGAAGTTCTGCGGCATGCGGTTAAGGAAATCCTGCACTTTGCCGGGTGAATCCAATTTTTTGAATGCCTGGAATTCCTTGATCTCCGGATTTGGGAAACGGCGCATACAGGGATTATACCAATACGCCCTCTTCGGATTTGATACTATTTAGGCATGAAAATCGCGGTTCGAACAGCATTCGCCATCGTCCTTTCTCTGGAGTTCCTCGGCCCGTTCGCCCTGCCGGACATTGCCACGGATTTCACTTGGCTCGGCCTCATCGTGACCACGATATTTTCCTGGGGCATTTTGGAATTTTTCCGCGCCTCGGCGCTCTTGCTTGGGATAGCCTTCGTGGCGGTGATCCTCGACGCTGCCGGTGCGCTTTTGGAGCTTTATTCCCGCATTGAACCATGGGATCTGTGGATCCATGCCGTAGGCGGCGGCGTCATAGCCACGGCCACCCTAGAACTACTCCGTCGCGCGCTGAAAGAAGGACGGCTCTCTGTCCGCGACCACAAACTTTTTTTGACCACAGCTGTCTACCTTGCCACGACAACTGTGGGCTTCCTATATGAATTCTGGGAGTACGTGGTGGACAAGCTTCAATATGGCTATCCGAAAAGCTTGGTCAGCGCCTATGATTCGGTCGAGGACCAGGTCTTGAACCTGCTTGGGGCCACTCTGGTGCTTGCGATCTATTTAGTTTGGCAGGCGAAGTTTAAGCGGCCGGCTTCACAATAACGGCGGGGTAGGTCTGGTTCGTACTCGGAAGGGACTTCTCTAAAGTTATGTCGAAACAGGCCCTGCCAGCCGAGTGTTTCCAGCTATCGCTGGTCGGCGCGCCGTAATACGCCGCTTTCGGATAAAGGGGCCGAGTGAGGTCATCCTGGCCTCCTTCCGAACTGGCCAGTGCGAAGATGGCGCACAACTGGAACTGCATCTCGTTCTTGACCGTGTACTCGTACGATGCGCGGGTTTCCGGGTCCAACGGCACGCTGAAGCCCTCGAAACCTTTCATGTCCGCAAGCGTGGCGGGCAAGTTACCTTTGGCTCCGTAATAAATGGCTAACTGATGCTGTAAGGACTGCAGATCGCGCAAGCGCTCCTCATCGAAGCGCACCTGGCGCTGGTGCGCCGGCGAACCCACAAAAAAGAGGGCGGCTACGACGACGATGGCGACGAACCCGATGGCGATCCAGGCAAAATATTTCATACAGCCGGGTTGACTGGCTCAGAGTGCCTGCGGACGTCCCACAAGTAATACAGGAAGATGCCGCCGATCACCACGAACACCGACACAACCTTCAGGATGAACGCGGTGGTAAGCTCGCCCTGTAAAAGGCCGTTCACCAAGACCACCAGGTCGCCGATCAGGACCAAGGCGGACAGGAACAGGGTCAAATAGATGAGCCATTTGCGGATGCGGACATTCTTCTTTTCCGGCTCGGCCGCGTAGCCCTTACCCAGGACCCAATTGGTTATCAGATAGGCCGGGAAGACGATTATGAGGAGCGAGACGCCGAAACGCATGGAATTCTGCATGCTTTCCACATACCACGAATCCCGGGCGTAAAGCGCGTCCGGGAACAGGATGTTCACGAACGAGAATAAAATTTCTATCAGCGCCCCGGCGCTGACGTACAGGGTGATTATCGACAGCAGATGCAGGAACACGTCCTTCGGACCGGCCTTAGGTTTGTTTTCCATATGACCTGATTATACCACACCTCCTCGGGACCCTAGTTGTAGAAATTCCGGCTGCGGACCTTCTTGTGATACGCGATGGCGAAACGGTGGGCCTCATCGCGTACGCGGACCAAGGTCCGCAGTTCCGTGCCCGGCGGGACCGCGCCGATCAGGTCGTTGCGCTTGCGTTCCGGACCTTTGGCCAGACCGATCACCGGGATCTTGATCTTCAGCGCGCGCAGCACCCGGCGCGCGGCGTTCACCTGCCCCAAACCGCCGTCAATCAGGATGAGGTCCGGACGCGGCCAGTTGTTCCGGAAGCGCCGTTCCAAGACCTCCGTGATCATGGCGGTGTCGTCGGAACCCTGCACTGTCCGGATGGCGAACTTTCGGTATTGGGACTTGTCCGGCATGCCGTCCACGAAAACCACCATAGACCCCACCGCGGAAACGCCGGAGATGTTCGAGATGTCATAGCCCTCGATGCGGAACTTCTTGGCACCGCCTTCGGGATCGCCGAGCCGGTCCTCGGAAATGAACGCTATGTCCTGTATGTGCCGCAGGGCAAACATTTGCCGGCGGGTCTCCTCCGCTTTCTCGAAATCCAACTTGCGGCTGGCCGCGGACATCTCCCGCTCCAGGTTCCGGATGATGCGCTCCTTCTTGCCGTCGAAAAAGAGGATGATGTTCTTGATCGTCCTGCGGTATTCCGCGAGCGATACAGCGCCAACGCAGGTGCCGGGGCAAAGGCCGATCTGCGCGTCGAAGCAGGGCCGCTTGAAATTGCCGACATCCTTGGGTTCGTGGATATGGAACGGGAATATCCGCCGGATGACCTTCAGCGCTTCGCGGACGCTCGCGGCCGAGGTGAACGGGCCGTACACGCGGCGTGCCTTTTTCTCGCGCGGCGAGACCGGCTCCCGCAGATCTTTGCCGCGGGTCAGGATGACGCGCGGGAACTTTTCGCCGGTGAGTTCCACGTACAGGAAGCTTTTGTCATCTTTCTCCAGGATGTTGAACGGCGGCTGATTCTCTTTTATAAGTTTTGCTTCCAGAATGAGCGCTTCGATGGCCGTATCCGTCCGCTGATGATCGATACGCCGGATGAGCGATACCAGTTTGGTGAGCCGCGCGTCATGCGGGCGCAGGAAGTAGCTGGAGACGCGCCGCTGCAAATTGCCGGCCTTGCCGACATAGAGCAGCTTGCCCGCGGCGTCGCGCATAAGATATACGCCCGGGGTGTCCGGCAGGCCCCTATACAGTTTTTCCGCGGCTTTGGCCGACATCGCGGGACTATCATAACAAAAGCAAAACCCCCGTCACAGGACGGGGGTTTTGGTAGAGTCGATTTAACCCTGGGTAGGAGCCTGCGGCTCGGAGGGTCCCGCCGGGCCCGCCGGCATCGGCTGCTGGGGCTCGGTCGGCTGCTGCTGGTTCAAGACGTTCATAATAATCTTTAGCGTGATGAATTTTCACCCCCCGCTCGAGAGCGAGGTGCTTAGGCTCGACCTTTGATTTTAGTGGCTGGCCTCGTGGCCTATATGACAATGCTATTTCACCGAGGAGATTTGTCAACCTTGCAAGATCTACTTCAAGACTTTCCTCAGATACTGCGCGGTGAAGCTACCCGTCTTGCGGGCCACTTCCTCCGGCGTACCTTTGGCCACTACCTGGCCGCCCTTGTCCCCGCCCTCGGGTCCTAGATCGATAACATAGTCGGCGGTCTTGATCACGTCCAGATTATGCTCGATGACCAGCACGGTGTTGCCGCGACCCACTAGGCGCTGCAAGACCTCAAGAAGTTTTTTGATGTCCGCGAAGTGCAGGCCGGTGGTCGGCTCGTCCAGGAGGTAAAGGGTCTTGCGGGTGTCGCGCTTGCCAAGCTCGGCGGACAATTTCACGCGCTGAGCCTCGCCGCCGGAAAGCGTGGTCGCGGACTGGCCGAGCTCCAAATAGCCCAAACCGACCTCCTCCAGGATGGTTAGGCGGTCACGCAGCCACGGGATGTCCTCGAAGAACTTCGCGGCCTCCTCAATGGTCATGTGTAGGATGTCGGAGATGTTCTTTTTTTTGTATTCCACCTCCAGTGTCTCCCGATCGAAGCGCTTGCCTTTGCATATGTCACAGGGCACGTAGACCGTCGGCAAGAAATGCATCTCAATGGCGATGACGCCGTGGCCCTCGCAGTTCTCACAGCGCCCGCCGGGCACGTTGAAGCTGAAACGGCCCGGTTTGTAACCGCGCACGCGGGCGTCATCGGTGGAAGCGAACAGGTCGCGGATGAAGGTCCAGGCCCCCACATAGGTCGCCGGGTTGGAGCGCGGCGTGCGGCCGATCGGCGACTGGTCGATGTTCACCACGCGGTTGATGTATTCCAGGCCCATGATGCTCGTGGCCACGCCGGGCTTGTACGTAGCGCCATTGAACTTGTTGGCCAAGGTCTTGTACAGCACGTCGTATATCAAGGTGCTCTTGCCAGAGCCGGAGACCCCGGTCACGGCCGTGAAGCGGCGCAAGGGCACATCGATTTCGATGTTTTTCAAATTGTTCGCGCGCGCGCCGCGGATGCGGATGGAATCGTGATCCTTGCCCACCTTGCGGCGTTCATCAGGAACCTTGATGAACTGCTTACCGCGCAGGTAGTCCAGGGTAAGCGAATGCTTCTTGTTGTCTTTGATAAGTTGCGGCAGTGGCCCTTCCGCGACTACCTTGCCGCCATGCACGCCGGCGCCCGGGCCGAAATCCACCAGATAGTCGGCGTTGCGGATGGTATCCTCGTCATGCTCCACGACCACGATGGTGTTGCCCAGGTCGCGCAGGTCGTGCAGGGTCTTGATGAGTTTGTTGTTATCGCGTTGGTGAAGACCGATGGTCGGTTCGTCCAAAATATACAGCGTGCCTACCAGTCGCGAGCCGATCTGCGACGCCAGGCGGATGCGCTGGGCCTCGCCGCCGGACAAAGTGCCGGCCTTGCGGCCAAGGGTCAGGTAATCCAAACCGACGTCCATGAGGAATTTAAGGCGGTTCTGGATCTCGCGCATCGGGATCTCGGCGATGGTAAATTCGCTGGCGCGCGCGCCTTTGGCGCCGCTCAATTTCTTTTCCACATCATGGAAAAAATCCCTGGATTCCTGGACGGAAAAATCCGCGACCGTGGCGATGTTCTTGTTTTCGATGAGCACGCTCAAGCTTTCCGGTTTCAGGCGCTTGCCGGCGCAGGCGGGGCAGATCTTCTCCGACCACAGGTCCTCCGTGCCCAGGCCGTGGCAGGTCTCGCAGGCGCCGTACGGGCTGTTGAACGAGAACAGGCGCGGCTCGATCTCCGGGAACGAGAAGCCGTCCACCGGACAGGTGAACTTCGCGGACAGGGAGACCTCCTCGTCGATGGACACCGTGAGCACGCCCTCGCCGTATTTCAAGGCCGATTCCACTGCTTCTGCCAGGCGCAAGCGATTGTCCTTCTCTTTCCAGTTCAGCTCCGACGGGATACGGTCCACCACCAGGTCGATGGTGTGTTGTTTGTACCGCGACAGGACTATCTTGTCGCGCAAGGAATGCAATTTGCCGTCCACGCGCGCTTCGCGGAAACCGGCGTTTAGAAAATCATAAAGAAGCTGATAATACTCCCCTTTCCGGCCCTTCACTACCGGCGCCAGCAGCAAGATATTCTTGCCGCTCTTGCTTTGCTTCGCGAACTCGATGACCGTATCCACGATCTCCTCGTTCGTCTGCCGCGTGATGGCCCGGCCGCACTTCGGGCAGAAGGGCTTGCCCAAGCGCGCGTAAAGTACGCGCAGATAATCGTATATCTCGGTGATGGTCGCCACCGTGGAGCGCGGGTTCGAGGAATGGCTTTTCTGGTCGATGGAGATGGCCGGCGACAGGCCCTCGATCTCGTCTACGTCCGGCTTATCGAACTTGCCCAGGAACTGGCGCGCGTACGCGGAGAGGGATTCGATGTATCGGCGCTGACCTTCCGCGAAGATTGTGTCGAACGCCAAACTGGATTTACCGGAACCGGAAAGGCCGGTGAAGACCACCAATTTGTCCCTAGGGATCTCCAGGTTAATGTTCTTCAGGTTGTGTTCGCGGGCGCCTTTTATCTTGATCTTGTCGTGCATAAACAATGAAAATGGACCTCGGGGGAGGCTTCGGGGTGATGTGCAAGCGGTTCAATTATACCTCAGAGCGGCAGCTTGTCTATCTTCGCCGCCATTATGAAGTCGTTCTCGGACAGGCCCCGGATGGCGTGGGTGGTCAGCTTTATGTCTACCTTGTTGTAGAAGATGTAAATATCGGGATGGTGATTCTCCTCATTAGCTACCTCGGCCACCTTGTTCACGAAAGCCATCGCCTCTTTGAAATCCTTGAATTTAAAATGTCGCGAGATCTCCTTCTCGCCTATCTGCCAGTCGGTATTAACTTCCTGCGCGAAAATTTTGGCCTGTTCCGCGGTCAGCGGCGGTACATCGCCCTCGCAGGCCACGCAGCGCTTTTCGGACAAATGTATGGCCATTGCTCTATGGTATCGCCCGCACCCGGGGTTTCAGTGAATAACCCGCGATGACCAAGCTGGCCGCGATGAGCACCAGGTTCTTGATCAGGAACTCGCCGTCGTAGGTCAAGCTCATCGGGCTCGTCGCCTGGAAGAAGAACTGCGGGTCGGTCAGCAGGCTAATCATAATGCCGCCCATCTGCGCCCACATGAGCACCAGGGTGGTCCGCAGGAACTTGCCGGACAGGAAGCCCAGGCCAATCAGCACTTCCCAGACCCCCAGAATGATGCAAAAGATCGGTTCGGGATAGTTTGGATGCAAGCCGCGGATAAGGTCCAGTACCGGGCTCGTGCCCATGAGCTTCAGCGCGCCGAACCAGACATACACTATGCCCAACGACCAGCGCAGGATGTGCAAACTCCAGCGGCGCATGAAACCGACGAACATCTCCTCGTATTTGTAAAAGTTTTCCATGGGAAAAGTATATCAAATCCCGCAGGCCTATATCCTCCCCGCGCGGATGCCTTGCCGCACCCGTTCCATGAAGGAGTTGAAGTAATAAAGATTATGGAAACTCAAGTGGCGCAGAGCGGCGATCTCCTTGGCCCTAACCAGATGAGCGAGGTAGCCGCGGGAGTAGGTCGCGCAAACCTCGCAATCGCACTTCGGGTCAAGTTTTTTGGTATCTTTTAAAAATACCGCGCGGTTCAGGTCCAGGCGGCCGGCGGAGGTGAAAGCGGTGCCATGCCGCGCATGATGCGTGGGCACTACGCAATCAAAAGTGTCCACTCCGGCCTTCGCAATGTTCACCATATCCTCCAGGTAGCCGTTGCCTAGAAGATGCCGCGGCTTGCCCTCCGGTAATATGTCCGTGGTCATCTTGAGCATCTTGAACATCCATTTCTTGTCCACGCCCAGCTCGCCGCCGATGCCAAAGCCGTCGAAGGGCAGCTTGCCAACGAACTTCGCGCTTTGCCGCCGTAGGTCCTTAAAGCTGCCGCCTTGCACGATGCCGAACAGCGCCTGTTCGGATTTTTTGGCGGCCAGACAGATTTTCGCCCATTCATGAGTCCTGGCCACGGAATGTCGCACATATTCCTTAGTGGCGTTCGGCGGCGGGCATTCATCGAAGGCGAATATGATGTCGGCGCCAAGTTTTTTCTGGATACGCATTGATTCTTTCGGTCCGAGGAATATCTGCTTGCCGTCCAGGTAGGACGTGAACCGAACGCCGTCGCCGTTGATGCTGAGGAGTTTCGGCTGTTGTCCTTCGCGCACGTCGCTCGCCGCCTGTTTTTTCAATATCTTGCTGATCCCGAAATCCTTGCCAAAGCCCAAACTGAACACCTGGAAGCCGCCGGAATCGGTCATGAGCGGCCGCGGCCAGCCCATGAATTTGTGCAGACCGCCTTGTTTTTTGACAATGTTCTCGCCCGGCCGCAGGTGCAGATGGAAGGTGTTACAGATGGCGATCTGGGATTTTGCCCTGAATGCTTCTTCGGAACTCAGCGCCTTCACGCCCGCCTGCGTGGCCACCGTGACCAAGGCCGGCGTCTCCACCTCGCCGTGCGGGGTCTTGAGGACACCGAGACGCGCGCGGCTCTTCTTGGACCGCTTGAGGATCGCGAACTTGAGCATTGATGTATTCTGCTAGAATAGGACATATGGCGCAAGTTTCACCCGGTTTGAAACTGGTCAGTTTGAATATCGAGGGCTCCAAGCACTTGGATCTGGTTTTGTCTTTCCTCGAACGCGAAGCTCCGGATGTGGTCTGTGTCCAGGAATTGTTCGAATCCGATGCTCCCTTGTTTGAATCGCGGCTTGGCATGGAGCATGCCTTCGCGCCGATCTGCCGCTGGGACCAGGACGGCAGCAAGGCCGCGCCGGAACCCTGGGGCGTGGCCATTTTCAGCAAGCTGTCCCTGCGGAATGTCCGCGTCGATTACTACGTCGGAAACGCCAATTCCATACCGGTCCATACCCGCGGCAAGCCGGAAACCTTGTATAACGCGCTGCTTTCGGCTGAAGTCGCGAAAGATGGCACGACTTTCACAGTCGGCACGACTCACTTCGTGTGGACCCCGAACGGCGAAGCTGACGACCGCCAGAGACGAGCCCTGGCTCCTTTCTTCAAAATACTCGCAACTTATCCCGAGATAACTTTCAGCGGCGACTTCAACGCACCGCGCGGCAAGGAGGTCTTTGATGCCATCGCCGCGCGCTACAAGGACAATATTCCCGTCGAATACAAGACGAGCTTGGACGGCGGCGTCCATCGCGCCGGCAAGCTGGAACTTATGGTGGATGGATTATTCACCACGCCGCAATACGTCGCGGAGGGCACCAAGCTAGTGGGTGGCGTGAGCGACCACATGGCCATAGTCAGTCACATCCGGCGGGCAATATAATCTGAGATCCTTGTGCCCCCACCAGGAATCGAACCTGGGACCATCTCCTTACGGCCGGCAGCGAGGAGAAAACCAAAAAGATAGTTTACCTTCCGACGCGCGTGCCCCCACCAGGAATCGAACCTGGGACCATCTCCTTAAAAGGGAGCTGCTCTACCAGCTGAGCTATAGGGGCACGCGCCCCACAAGAAACTATCTTTTTGGTTTTCGACGAGCGAACCGGCCGAAGCTACTGCTTAAAGGGAGCTGCTCTACCAGCTGAGCTATAGGGGCAACGGCCTGTAGTTTAGCCCAATCAAAGGTCTTTTTCCAGGTCTTCCAATATCTTCTTTTCCTTGGCACCCAGCTTCTTCGGCGCCTTCAGAATGAACTCCACGAGCAGGTCACCGTGCCCGAAGCTCCGGAAGCGGGGCATGCCTTTGCCGGGTATGCGCAGATCATCTTTTAGGTTGAAGTGCGCCGGTATTTCCGCCTCCACACTCTTGCCGTCCAGGGTCTTCACTTCCACCTTGCGGCCAAGCAGGAGGTCGAAGATGTTCAGCTCCTTGCGGACCACCAGGTCGTCGCCGCGCCGCTCGAAGTGCGGATGCAGCTTAACGCGCACGCGCACGTATAGATCGCCGGCTGCGGCGCCGCGCTCCCCCGCTTCGCCGAAGGCCTTAACCTGGATTATCTGTCCATCAGCAATGCCCGCGGTGATATCCAGTTCCGCGTGTCGCTCGCCGGCCACGCGGCCGCTGCCTTTGCAGGTGGCGCAGGGTTTCTTGGGCATCTTGCCGGCGCCGTGGCAGCGCTCGCAGGTCCGAACCTGGGAAAAACTGCCAAAGAAAGTGCGTTTCTCCTCGCGGACCTCGCCCTTGCCGTCACAGGCGGAGCAGGTCTCGGTGCCCGCCGCGGCGTCGCCGCCCTGGCCCTTGCAGGCCGCGCAGGCCACATGGGTGCGGATGACGATATTCTTGCGCACGCCATGATACGCTTCTTCCAAGGTTATTTCCTGCACCGTTTCCAGATCGGAGCCGTGGGTCACCGTGCGCCGGCGCACCGCGCCGCCCATGCCACCGAAGAATGTCTCGAAGATGTCGCCCAGGTCGCCCATATCCACGCCTTCGAAGCCGCCGGGTCCGGCTTGGCCCCACTGGAAGCCGCCAAAACCCCCGCCCGGCCAACCGCCGGCGCCGCCGAAGCCCCCGGGCTCCGCCGTGCCGAAGCGATCGTATGTCTCGCGCTTGGCTTTATCGCCCAGAACCTGATAGGCCTCGTTTATTTCCTTGAACTTGGATTCGTTGCCGCCCTTTTTGTCCGGGTGATGCTCGTGGGCCAGCTTGCGGTAGGCCTTCTTGACCTCCTCGCCCGAGGCACTTTTAGCAATCCCTAAAATTTTATAGTAGTCCTTCGGCATACTGCGGTTTTAAGAGATCTCGACTACTTCCTTGGTACGGGTCTCACCGGCCACGTGCACAACGTTGAACGCCAGGAACATCTCGAAGATCAGGTAGGTGATGAACGAGACGATCCAGATCACTATCGTGCCGACGCTCCAGACGATCACGAACAAGGCCACAGCCCAGGCCGCCAGGAAAGAATCGCCGAACTGGGTCTTGAAATTCGTGAACATAGTGAGCAGGTATTTGTACACGGATTCCGACAGGGACATTTCCGGGGTCAGCGTGAAGCCGAGGTTTTTGGACATGTTCGCGATGAACTCCGCGACGCCCTTTTTCACGACTTGCTCCTGCTCGCCCGCCGCCAACTGCGCGAATTGGTTGTTGTTGGCAAGCTGGGCGCGGATGACACCCTCGGCGAACGTCCCCGCCGAAGCGGTCAGGTCCAGGCCTGCGTAAAATCTCTGACTGACGGCCGCGAAACCGTCATACCATTTCTGAAACTGCTTTTGCGACACGAAGACGGTGCCGCTGTCCCACTGCGGTAGGTACAGTACTATCGCCGCCAGAGCGAAGCCGATGAATATCTTCTTCATGTAGGCCTTGGACAAAGCGCCGGGGCGGAACTTCAAGCTATTCTCCGAAAGCCGCAAGACGCTTTGCTGGGCCATAATATAAAAGACCAGAAGGATACCCAGGGCGCTCAAGAGCACCGGGATCTTCACAGAGTAGAAGAATCCGAGGAAAGCCAGTATCTGCAGGATGACCACTATGTTCCTATGCATCCTGTCCCTGGTGAGCAGGAATGAGGAGAAACTGGCGATCAGGAAGAGCGCAGCCGCAGCCGCGAACAGGATGAAATTGGCGCCGCCGGAAAAGTACAACAGGCAGCCGTAACCGGTCGCCGCGGCCAAAAGGACCGCGAGAATATCGAAGATCAGAACCTTCCAGGAATCCGGGATTCCTTTCTTGATCTCAGGAGTTCGCGGCGTCGGGATCTGGGGCAGGCTCCGGTTCTGGCCCAGGCTCGGGATTTTTGTTATCAGGTCCATTTGCGGTCTGGGCGCCGTCCTGCGCGCCTTGGTCCTTATTATAATACGATTGCCCTATTTTTTGCATCTCCGCCGAAAGCTCGGCCACGGCCTTCTCGATGACCGCCTTGTCCTCCCCCGACTGGGCCTGTTTCACGGCAGCCACCTTGGCCTCCACCGCGCTTTTCACGTCGGCGGGAACCTTGTCGCCCGCGTCGCGCAGAGCCTTTTCGGCGGTATAAGCCAGGGTTTCCGCCTGATTGCGGACTTCCACCAATTCTTTTTTGCGCGCGTCCTCTTCGGCGAACTTGGCGGCTTCCTGCTTCAAGCGTTCGATCTCCTCCTTGGACAAAGCGGTAGAGGCCTCGATCTTGACCGACTGGGACTTGCCGCTGGCCTTGTCCACGGCTTTCACGCTCAGGATGCCGTTGGCGTCGATATCGAAACTGACCTCGATCTGCGGCATGCCACGCGGCGACGGCGGGATGCCGTCCAGGCGGAACATGGCCAGGGTCTTGTTATCCGCCGCCATGGGACGTTCGCCCTGCATGACGTGGACTTCCACCGAGGTTTGGTTATCGGCCGCGGTCGAGAAGACCTGGGTCTTCGAGGTCGGTACGGTAGTGTTCTTCACGATCATCGGCGTGGCCACGCCGCCCATGGTCTCGATGGACAGAGTGAGCGGGGTCACGTCGAGGAGCAAGATATCCTTCACGTCGCCCTGCAATATGCCGGCCTGCACTGCGGCGCCGACGGCTACCACCTCGTCCGGGTTGATGCCCTTGTGCGCCTCTTTGCCGAACAGATTCTTCACCGCCGCCTGGATGGCCGGCATGCGCGTCTGGCCGCCGACCAGGACAACCTCGTTCACGTCGCTCATCTGAAAGCCGGCGCCCTTTGGGGCCGGCGCGGTGACCGCCTCGCGGGTCAGCTCGATGGAGCGCTCTATGTATTTGCGTGCCAGATCTTCCAGTTTGGCGCGGGTCATTTTCATCAGGAAGTGTTTCGGGCCGTTGGCGTCCGAGGAGATATACGGGATGTTGATCTCGGTTTCCGTGGCGCTCGAAAGTTCGTGCTTGGCGCGCTCCGCGGCCTCTTTCAGGCGCTGCACCGCAAGCGGGTCCTTGGAGATGTCGATGCCTTCCTGCTTCTTGTATTCCTCGGCGAGGTACTGCTGGATCTCCTTGTCGAAATCGTCGCCGCCCAGGTGCGTGTCGCCGCCGGTAGCCTTCACTTCCACGGTGTCGTCGCCAACTTCCAAGACGGAGATGTCGAAGGTGCCGCCGCCGAAGTCATAAACTACGATCTTCTCGTTTTTCTTTTTGTTCAGTCCGTAGGCCAGGGCAGCCGCGGTTGGCTCGTTCACTAGGCGGTCCACTTTCAGACCGGCGATCTCGCCGGCGTTCTTGGTCGCCTGGCGCTGGGAGTCGTCGAAATACGCGGGCACGGTGATGACCGCTTCCTCCACTTTCTCGCCCAGCTTGGCCTCGGCGTCGGCCTTCAACTTGCCGAGGATGAACGCGGAGATCTGCTCCGGCGAATACCACTCTTCGCCCATCTTCACTTCCACGCCGCCATGCGAGGACTCGCGCATCTCGAAGGGCAGCCAGGCCTTGTCACGCTGCACCTCCGGGTCGCTGAACTTGCGACCGATGAGACGTTTCACCGAGAAGATGGTGTTCTTCGGGTTGGTGACCGACTGGCGCTTGGCCAGGAGGCCCACCAGCCGCTCGCCGGCTTTGGATTTGGCGGTGATAGAGGGCGTGGTGCGGTTGCCCTCGGAGTTCTCGAGGATGCGCGGCTCGCCGCCTTCCATGATGGCTACTGCGGAGTTGGTCGTTCCCAGGTCGATTCCGATGATTTTAGGCATGGTAGTTAGGGTATGGGGTTCAGGGGGTAGGGTTTAATTTATCTTTGCTCAATCTTACTCTCGCGGGACGCAGGACCTTGTCGTACAACCTGTATCCCGGTTCTATCTCTTCCGCTATCGTGCCGGGCGGCTGTTCCGACTCCCCTTCGGTGATGGCCTCGGCGATGGCGGGGTCGAACGGGTCGCCGGGCTTCAGGGGTATCTTCTCCAGCCCCCGTTTTTTCAAAATATCCTCGATCTGCGCCCGGATCATGTAAACACCCTTCTCCACCGGCCCGGATTTCTCCAAGGCCTGCAGGCCGAGGTCGAAGCTGTCGAGGACGGTGATCATCTCTTTGAGCAGCTCCTCGCCGGTGTATCTCGCGATCTCGCCCAGACGGGCCTGCTCCTCTTTCTTGTAGTTCAGATAATCGGCCTTGGCCCTTTGCCAGCCGGCAAGATATTGATCGCGGTCCGCCTTGGCTTTCTCCAGTTTTTCTTTCAGTTCCCTCAAATCTTTATCCATGTTTTTATTTGAATTTGAAACCGCGCTTTAGGCCCTTGAGCATCGCCGCGGCCTTTTCATAATTCATTCTCTTCGGCCCGATGGCAAACAAACATACCCGCCTGCCGTCCACTTCGTAATCCGCCGCCATGACCGCGAGCTCGTCGCTCCGGGTCACCGGGCTTTTGCGACCGATGAAGACCTCCAGGAAATCTTTATCCTCGAAAACGTCCCGCGCCGCCGCCACGCGGCGGTCGAGCGCCTCGAAATCCTTGATAACGTTCATCATGGATTCGCGCGAACCCCACGGCAGGTGTTCCATGAGCGTTTCCAGGCCGCTTTTGTGTGTATCTCCGGAGTCCTCGCCGGCCACGGTGACAATGCCCAGCTGGCGCGAAAGGTGCTCCAGAAGGTCGTCCCAGGCGCTATGCCGCAAAAGGTCGGTCAGCTCCTCCGCCCTAGCCGCGACGCGCTCGGCCGCGATGACCCGCTCCGCGAAGAACTCGTAGCCGCGGTTCGAGGGCACGCGGCCTGCGGAGTGGTACGGCTGCTCCAGATAGCCCCGCTCGGCGAGCTCGCCAAGTTCCGCCCGGATCATGGCCGGGCGGATGCCAAAACTGTGCCTTTTGTATAGCAAGTTGGAACTGACCGGCTCGCCGAATTCTATGAACTCGCGGATAGCCGCTTCCAATATCTCGAAGGAGCGAGCGGTAAGCATCGCAACCGCGATTATACCCGTATTGGCAATCGCCTGTCAAGATTGCTGATGCGGTTCCGGACCGCTAAAGCTCCTGAACGGGCATACCGCTCCGGATCTCCTCCTGCTGCTCCTTTTTCAGTTTCCTGAAGGCAGCGCGGCTGGCCTTGCCGTCCGAAATCATGTGCCCTATCCACTTGCCGCCCAAAAGATGCGGGGTCATCACGTAATCGGCGCCAGCCTCATAAAGAGTTCGCATGAATTTGGCTTCCGGCGCGTTGGCCACTATAACCGTGTGCGCACTATGCAATCGCACATGCTTCAGCAGCGTTACTTGGTCCTGGATGTCCGGGATGGTCGAAATTACCAGCCTGGCCCTGTCCAAGGGCAGTTCCGAAAGCAGGCCAACGTCGCTCACGTCCAGGAAGTATGCCGGCACGCCTTCTTTGGTAAGGTGCTCGATGACGGTCGGATCGAAATCTATCACGGCGAAGGAACGTTTTTTCTCTTTGAGGACCTGCACTATGTTCCAGCCGATGCGATGATAACCAATGACCCAGGCGTCATATACCGGCGGTTTCTCTTCGCGCTGGGGATGGTTCTCCTCGGAGAACTTGGCCAAGAAATTCTGGACGGCACCGGCGATTTTGCCGTTGTGAGTAATGAGATAGGAAGACACGAAGATGGTTGCCAACGCGACCATCGTGAAAGAAGCAATCTCCGATTCGCCGACGTAGCCAAGTTCGCGTCCGATGAAAAGAAGTACGAAACCGAACTCGCTGACCTGCGCCGCGGTCAGGCCGATCATGAGGCTGTTGCGGCGGCTGAACTTCATGAGCCGATATACGACGTAAAGGATGAGCGGATTGCCGATCAATATAAAAAGGGACAGTATCACGCTGGGCAGGAATACGGTGCTTGCCGCGGCCAGGCTCATCTCCGCACCCAGAATCACGAAGAAGATGATAAGGAAGAAATCGCGGAGCGGCGTGATCCGTGCGCTGATCTCCGGTTGGTAGGTCGAGGAACCCAATGCCAAACCGGCGGCCACAGCGCCGATCTCGATCGAGAACCCGAAACGGCTGGCGGCGTAAGCTAACGCGAAGCACCACGCGATGGCAAAGAGAAAAAGGAATTCTTTGGAATCCGCGATGCGGCGCAGGATCGGCGGCAGTATGTATCTGGCCAGAAGCGTGACGCCGACGATAAAGACCAGGCCGCCGAGCGCCAGGCGGATGAGGGAAGAGCTTATGGTCATGCTCCCGCCCTGCGCGGTCAAAAATACCATTAGCAGCACTGCGACCAGGTCCTGCACCAGCATGAGACCGACCGTGTGCCGCCCATATAGGGAATCCGTGTCCTTCTTGTCGCTCAGAAGCTTGGTGATGATTATCGTGCTGGAAAAAGTAATCGCGACAGCCAGGTACAACGCCGGCATGAAAGCGAAGCCCATGGCGCGCAAAATTCCCATGCCGATAACACCCGTGAATATGACCTGGGCCAGCCCGCCCGCAACGGCCACCTTCCCGATGCGCCGAAGATAGTTGAAGTTCAAACTGAGACCGATCATGAAAAGCAGCAGGATCACCCCGAGCTGCGAAAAGATATGAAAGATCTCCCGCTCCCCGTGCACCAGATTAAGGAAAAGCGGGCCCGCGACGATGCCGGCAAAGATATATGCGACGATGATGGGCTGACGCAGAAATTTAGCGATGAGCGCGGCTCCGACAGTAACGCCAAGGAGGGCGGTAATCTGTGTGAGAATACCCTGCATATCCTAAATTATCGTGCCTGGCCGGCAATATTTCAATCGGGATAACTTGGGTGATACAATGACCTCAATGCTTCACGTATATAACACCCTTGCGGGACGCAAAGAACCTCTCCCAAAAACCGGCGCGAAGCTTAAGATGTTCGTCTGCGGCCCAACGGTCTATGGTGATCTGCATATCGGCAACGGCCGCACGTTCATGAACCAGGACCTCATCGTCCGCTACATGCGCTCGCGCGGTTACAAGATATTCTATCTGCAGAATATCACCGACGTGGACGACAAGATCATCGTCCGCGCCAACGAGGAAGGCGTTCCTTGGAAAGAGGTCGCCCGGAGCTATGAGAAGATATACAGACAGAACCTGAAGACACTCGGTATCGTTTCCATCGATGCCCACGCCCGGGCCACGGACCACATCCAGGAGATAATCCGGCAGGTGCAGACACTCATCAAAAAAGGCCATGCTTACTTGATACCCGAGGACGGCTGGTATTTCGACCTTGCGACCTTCCCGGAATACGGCAAACTTTCCAGGCGCACCACGGCGCAGGCGGAGGACGGCGTGACCCGCATCGACGACAGTGACCGCAAGAGGAACCGCGGGGATTTCTGCCTTTGGAGGCTCGCCGATCCGAGCGCCAAAGGCGAGCCGGTTTGGAAGACGCCGCTCGGCGCCGGACGGCCGGGCTGGCACATCGAGGACACCGCGATCACCGAGCACTACTTCGGGCCGCAGTACGACATTCACGGCGGCGGCATCGACCTGAAGTTCCCGCACCATGAGGCGGAAATCGCCCAGCAGGAATCCGCGTCCGGCAAGAAACCGTTCGTGAGGTTCTGGATGCATTCCGGATTCATTCTCATGGACGGCAAGAAGATGTCCAAGAGCTTGGGCAACTTCATGACGATCAATGACATGCTCGCGCGGCACGCTCCGGACACTTTCCGGATGATGGCCTTCGGTGCCCATTATCGCTCCCCTCTTGACTACACCGACAGCGTGGCGCAGGCGGCGGCGAAGAACATCGCTGAAATGCGCGCCTTCCTCGTGCGGCTGCTCTTCGCGGCAAAACGAGGCAAAGGCAGCGGCTCCGTGCGCCTCGTGGAATTCGAGAATAGGTTCCACGCGGCCATGGAAGACGACTTCAACACGCCCGAAGCGCTGGCCGCCATCTTCGACCTGATGCGCGAGGCGAATAAGGCCATCTGGGACCTATCCGCGCAAGATGCCAGGGCCGTATACAAATGGCTGCGGAGTATCCTTAAGATGCTTGGTTTCCAGCAGATAGACCTGAAAATCCCCCGCCAGGCCGCTAAAATCGCCCGAAAACGCGAGATATCCCGTGCTAATAAACAATTTGCGCAGTCGGACGCCTTGAGAAAAGAAGCGGAGGCATTAGGATATAGTATCGAAGATACGCCGCTCGGGCCGCTAGTGCTGCCCCGCTCCGGCGATTGATCCCATGGCCAAAAGAAAAGATCTCGACATAAAAGTTCCCCCGCAGAACGTCGACGCGGAGCAGTCCGTGCTCGGCAGCTTGCTCATCGACCCGAACGCCATGGTCAAGGTGCTGGACATCCTCGCGCCGGAGGACTTCTACAACCCCGTGCACGGCAAGGTCTACGCGACCATCCTGGCGCTGTACGAGAAGCGCCAGCCGGTGGACGTCATGTCCGTCACCACCGCGCTCAAGGAAAAAGATGAGTTGAAATCCGTCGGGGGTTCGGCGTACCTTGCGGACCTCACGAACCGCGTGACCACCGCCTCGCATGTGGAGCACTACGCCCAGCTGGTCAAAGACAAGAAGACCTTACGCGAGCTCATCAAGACCTCCGCGGAGGTGACCGAGGAGGCCTTCTCGAACGCGGAGGACGTGGAGGCGCTCCTGGACGGCATCGAGCAGAAGATCCTGAACATATCACAGAAGTCCACCAAGCACAGCTTCACGCACATCAAGGACGAATTGAAGGGCGCATACGAGCGCATGGAGCACCTGAACGCGGGCGGCGGCGCTCTGCGTGGCGTCCCGACCGGCTTCCCGAAGCTCGACACCATCCTTTCCGGCTTGCAGAAATCCGACCTGATCATCCTGGGCGCCCGGCCTTCCATCGGCAAGACAACCTTCGCGCTGGACATTGCGCGGAACGTCGCGCTGCGCTTCAAGCAGCCGGTGGGCCTTTTCTCCATCGAAATGGCCCGAGAGCAGGTAGTGGACCGCATCATCGCCGCGGAGGCCGGCGTGTCTCTTTGGAAACTGCGCACCGGCAGGGTCAACGAAGACGTGGACTTCCAGATGATCCAGGGCGCCCTGGATCGCCTCACGGGCGCGGAGCTTTTCATAGACGACACGCCCTCGCAGAACATCCTGCAGATGCGCTCCATGGCCCGCCGCCTGCAGATCGAGCACGGCCTGGGTCTCATCGTGGTGGACTACCTCCAGCTCATCACTCCGCGCAGCACCAAGTCCGACAACGTAGTGCAGCAGGTTACCGAGATCTCCCGCGGCCTAAAGACCCTGGCTCGCGAACTCCACGTGCCGGTGCTGGCGCTGTCCCAGCTGTCGCGCGAGGTGGACAAGTTGGAGCGCACACCGAAGCTTTCCGATCTGCGCGAATCCGGAAGCATCGAGCAGGACGCGGATGTGGTCATGTTCCTGTCGCGCGAGAAGAAAGATCCGAGCCAGATGGACATGGGCGGCGGCGAACCGCCATCGGTGGTCCATTTGCATGTCGCCAAGCACCGCAATGGCCCGCTCGGCAACGTGGACTTCCAGTTCGACCAGGACCTGGTTACTTTCCGAAGCATCGATACTCGCCATGAACCTACCGGATTCGATCAGTAGGCTGGCGGCGGAGCTGGCGGAGCTGCCTTCCATCGGCCCGCGGCAGGCGCTGCGCCTGGCCATTTATCTGGTGCATCGCGGCCGCTCCTTCACCGACACCCTGGCCGCGACCTTGGCGGGTCTGAACTTTTTGAAGACCTGCGAACGCTGTTTTTTCATCCACGAGAACGAGGGCTCCTTCTGTTCCATCTGCGAAAATGGCTCCCGCAACGAAAAAGTGGTCATGGTCGTCGAGAAGGAAACCGACCTGATCACTATCGAGAACACCAACCGCTTCAAGGGCAGGTATCTGGTCTTGGGCGAGATGCCGCGCACCGGCGTGCTGACTGCGGAGCAAAAGCGGCGGCTCGAGATTCTGGCTCGGGAACTGGCCGCCCTGCCGGGCAAGAAGGCGGACGAGGTTATTTTGGCTTTCAACCCCACCGGGTTGGGCGATTTCCATGCGTCCCTGGTGGCCAAAGAACTTTCGCCTTTCACCGCTAAAATAACGCGCTTGGGGCGCGGCCTGCCGAGTGGTGGTGAGATCGAGTTCGCGGACGATGAAACGCTGGGCAGCGCCCTGGAGGGGCGGCTTTAGCCGTGCCGGATAACCATGACGTCGCCGTCCTTGACCACGTAATCTTTGCCTTCAACTTTTAGCAACCCCTTTTGTTTGGCCTGGTTCCAGCCGCCGGTCGTGAGGAGGTCTTTGGTGGCCACGACCTCGGCGCGAATAAAATTATTCTCGAAGTCGGTGTGGATGGCCCCGGCCGCCTGGGGCGCCTTCTCGCCGCGGTTGATGGTCCAGGCGCGCGTCTCGTCCTCGCCGGTGGTTAGGAAACTGATCAGGTCCAGCACCTCATATGCCTTACGGATAAGTTGGCCCAGGTCCTCCGGCTTCGGCTCGGCCAAGTTCAAAACGAGATAATCCCCACCTATCTCCTTTATCTTCGCGAGTAACTCCGGCGGCACGTCGGCCTCGGTGCCGTTCAAAAGATATATCTGCTTCTTAACGGTCAGGAGCTGCATCTCCTTCATAAGCGGTTCGTCCCGGAATTGGATGATCAAACGACCGGCCTCAAGTTCTGCTTTGACCTTTGTCAGCAATTCCAGGTTCGTCTTGGCGATCTTGTCACCGGTACGCGCCTCGCCTTCGGCTTTCTTGATGCGCTTCTCGACGTTTTCCAGGTCTTTGAGCGCCAGCTCCGCGTTCACGATCTCCATGTCGCGTACCGGATCGGGCGCACCTTCCACGTGAATGATTTCCGCATTTTTGAAAATCCGCAGCACCATGACTATCGCCTGCGTGTCGCGGATGTGCGTCAGGAACTGATTGCCCAGGCCCTCGCCCTGATTCGCGCCCTTCACCAGCCCCGCGATGTCGTAAAACTCCACGACGGCGGGAATTATCTTTTTGGATTTGCTGATATCCGCCAGCTGTTTCAGCCGTTCGTCCGGGACCTCCACTACGCCCACGTTCGGGTCGATGGTCGCAAAAGGATAGTTGGCGATGGTGATCTCCTGCGAGGTCAGTAGCTTGAAAAGCGTGGATTTGCCGACGTTCGGCAGGCCAACGATGCCGATGGAGAGCTTCATTGCGGTTCATTATACATTAAATAAAAGCGGGGAGGGGGCTTTCACGTGCGGCGCCCTCCTCCCCGTGGATCCAGACCGCGGTTTACTGCGCGGTCTTCTTGGTTGCCGGCACTTCCGGTTGCCTGATCCGGCCGGAGAAATCCTCCGGCTTGCGGAGCAGCGGATTCTTGTCCCACCGCACACGCGCGGTCGCCCCGTGCGCTCGGGTCATCCGATCCTGCTCCGTGTCCGTCGGACCGCCGGTCGCCGTCAATGTCATCTCTTCCTTCCTTTCTTGCCCCCGGCCTCGGCCAAGGGGCGGTTGTGTCCCGACGACAGTCGGAACGGTCAGTGATTCAAGGTGCTATTCGGCTCGGTGAGCCGATGTCTTGAAGTGATCCCGTTATCCCCTTCCAGACATCGATCCCCGAAAAAGTACCGCCCTCTCTGGGAGAAGGCGGTTTCGGTTTCGTGGGTATTCTCTGACCTATCGAACCAATAACTTGCCCGCTCCCTGGAAGGAGGTCTTAAAGACGAAGGTAAAGAGGTTCGAGCAGTAGAAGTTCATTACTTTTTCAGAATATATCCTGGACAGAACTTGTCAAGACCTTTGGACCGCTCGGGCGAATCCCCCGAAGAACACATCCAGTTCGTGAACATCATTCTCTCCGATCCCGCAGCATTCCGGATGCGACTGCAGGCCGAAACAGAAATAGTTCGCGTCCTCATGTTCCAACACCTCTATCACCCCGGCCGGGGACGTCCCGGCCGCGAGCAACCCACGACCTAGTTTGTCCACCGCCTGATGATGCGCAGAATTCACATGGATCTTATCCTTGCCGATCATCTGCCTGGCGCGCGTGCCCGCCTTCAAAATGATGTCGTGGCCGTTGGCCGGCGACAGTAGCTCGTCGTACGTTCCGCCTTCGGTCACGCCATGTTTTTCGCCACTCACGACGTCCGGCAAATGCTGGATGAGGGTGCCACCCACAGCCACGTTCAGGACCTGGGCGCCGCGGCAGATGCCCAGGAGCGGCTTTTTGTCGGCTAAGGCCCTCTGGGCCAGGGTTAGTTCCAATTCGTCCCGTAGCGGGCTTTCGAGCCGATTCTTGGGATGGTTTTGTACTCCGTACCTGGCTGGGTCCACATCGCCGCCGCCCATCAGAAGGACTCCGCGACACTCCGCGTATAACTCATCTACCGCCTTTTTGGACAGATGGGCTGACAGAAATATCGGGGTCAGCCCAAAAGCGACCATCTTTATGGGATATGTCTCCCTGGAGAATTCGACAGCGATGCGCGCGCCCTCCGGGGTCCGCATCGAAGCAAGCGGTACGGCGATCTTGAGCATCGAGAGGATTATAGTTCGATCATAGTTGCGCTCGCAATTGCCTGACCACTTCGGTCGGCAGCGGCGTGCCTAGTTTGGTCTGTCCGGGATAACGCCAGGCACTCACCACTCGTCGTGATTTCGGAGTTTCCGCGATCATGACCCATATCTCCTGGGTCCAGGTCTTGTCCTTCCCGGAGGTCTTGATCGCGGCCGGCTGCATCATGGCGATAGTGTCCTCGGCTATGCCCTCTTCTATCCGCACGGGGCTATGCAGCACGCGGCGCACCCGCGCTTCGGAAAGCGCGTATTGGCGCATTTTGGCCCGCGCATGGACAGTCCAGTGCAAAAGCTTAGGTTTTTTGAGCGCGAGCATTAAAGTGAGTATACCGCACTTCCGAGTGCCGGTGGATCCGCCGGGACTTGCACCCGGTTCTCTGCGTGTCGAGGGCAGAATTCTACATCCATAAACTACGGACCCAGAAACCACCGGCGATACGATATTAAACTCGAAACATTATCCGAAAATAAAGTAGATATAAAATGCAAATCGGCCGCGTTGGCGACCGATTTACACGACACGCAGATAAAGTCAGTAGTTCATACAGACTCCTACCCTTGGCGCAATAATAACGCTCTCGATTATGATGTCAAGCCACCTCCGCCTGGTAGCACTGCTCGCAGTACACGATCTCGGGGCGGTCCGGCGAATATGCGGTCTCAAATTCATTCGGACAAGCATTGTCTGAATGGGAATGCTCAGAATTGTTCTTGTATCTGCCATTCGCGGCGGACGCGCCCGCGCAAGAGCACTGGCGCGGCCACAGCTTGTTCGGCCCGCGGGCGGCCATGCGCCGGGCGTGGCGGCAATCGGGACAAAGCCGCGGCAATGGGATATTGAGACGCTTGTAGAACGAGAACTCGTCCGGGATCACGCGATAGTTCTTCTTGCAGTTCGTACAGGCGAAAACTGCCGTTTTTATATCTATGCTTCCCGCGTCCTGGATCGAATCTGGTACCTGTTCCCAGGAAAACGTCTCTTTGCCGAACGTGCCGCGCGGATGGTCTTCCCAGGCGAAACCCTGCGCCAGCGCCTCCTCTTTCGTCAGCGGGAACTGCTCCTGGGCCGCCGTCTCATTGTAGCCGAAAGCGCTGAAGCGAACTGGGAAGAACTCGCCCCATTCCCCTGCTGTTTTCATCTGCGCCACGATCTCGCCTCTTATTTTTTTATAATCTTCCTTGGAATATTGTTTGTTCAAAATGCAGTGGTTTCGCTTGCGCACTCCAGTACACCCGAAGAGATGATTGGCATTCAGGCAACTTTGTGAATACTCCAGAAAAGTCGAGCTCCAGCCGAGGAATGAACAAAGGTGGTCGGACACATCCACGCCGTTGTTCAGGGAGTTGTAGATCCGCGCCGCGTTCCTGCCGGCGGTGGATACGTCCACGCAATCCTTGGCCGTACGCCAGACGTGTTCCGCGTACTTACAGTCCTCCGCGTCGTAGCAATGGAAGCATTCCTGGCAGTTCTTGGCGTCTTTCATGTAATTGCCGCTACAGCCCGGGGCATTCACTATTTCTGCGTACTTGCGCGGCTGGTTCTTGAGGAATTCCGCAAACTTCGCGCGCAGGGCCTCCACGCCGCTCGCGGTGTCCAGGCGCGCGCCGGCCAGGAACTTCTCGTATTCCTCCCTGCTGAGCTGTTCGTTGAAGACGCAATACTGCTTGTTGCGCAGGTTCACGCAGCCGACGCAGTTGGAGCAATCCCGACAATCCAGCAGGAAATAACTCTCGCGGCAGTCATGACAACCCTTGCAGTACTGCAGGCCGTAGGAGTTGTAGCAGTCGTCGCACTCGTAAGAAAGCTCGACCTGGTGCGAATATGAAACATCGGTCAGGTCGCGGCACTGCTGGATCCAATACGAGTGAATGCAGTTTTCATTATTGGAGCATTCGATGATCATGTAGCAGTTTTTGCTATCGGCGCATATGTTGGTATATTCCGAGTTCACGCTGCGCGTATATATGAGCGCCGCTTTGGGCACCGCGCGCCAAACCTGCTCAAATTGTTCGAGAAACGGCCGTCCCGGCTCCCAGGCCTGGCCGTACGCAAGCGGATCCCAGTCGTCCGCGAACCAGCAATCGTAACACCAGACGGTGTACGGCTTGTTAGGACTGTACATGGAGACGACGTCCTTGTCGCACTTGTCGCACTTGCGCTTGTAGAAGCTGCGCTCGTTCCTGAAGGCCAGCCTCAGCCGGGCGCGGCAGGGCGGGCACATCTTCGGCGGCTTTACGTCGAAGCGGGCGTATATCGCCCGGTCAGATTCGTCGATACTGAAGTCTTGACGGCAGCTGCGGCAAGTACTTGTTTCCGCGGACATGATGCATAAATTCTATAACATTTATTGAAGTTTCTATAACATACGGCGCGCTACTATGCCCTTGCGGTGGGGGTGGCTTGGCGCTGGGCCCGGCTAATCACCCAGGGCCCACGGGGTTCGATCCCCCGCACCTCCACCGCCTAAATGACTTGACTTTCCAAGATCCGAAGAATAAACTAAGTCCAAGGTGATTAGCCGGGCCAGTTGCTGAGCTTGGACTCAAACCAAAAACCCGCGGTAACGCGGGTTTTTGGTTCCTATGTCACTTCCGTATTGTAGCACTGCTCGCAATACACGATCTCGGGGCGCTCCGGGGCGTAGGAGGTTTCGAATTCGTTGGGGCACGCACCCGCCGCATGAAAATGTTCCGCACTGTTCGCATACAAGCCATTCGCGGATTTAGCGCCAGCGCAGCCGCAGTGCCGCTCATATAATTTGCTCTTGTTGCGATACTTTAGCCGCTCCGTTCGCCGGCAATCCGGGCACATGCGCGGCAGGGGCAGATTCATTTGCTGCAAGAACTGCAGTTCCTGCGGAATAATGCGATAGGCGCGCTTGCAATCGGAACACTGGATTATTTCCTTAAGGATATCGTTCTTGGCGTCCTCTACCGCGTCTGGCAGAGTGTCGGCGGTTATGGTGGTCTGGTATTCGTTTGGATTGGGTTCCTGCCACTTTGCGCCAAAAGCTTGGGCTTGTTCTTTCGTTAGCGGAAAGTGCTCCGGGGCGATCGTGTGCTGATAGGCCAAGGGCGAGAACTGCGGCGGGAAAAATTCCCCATATTTATACACTCTGCCTTGCGAGTCTATGTACGGCATGTCGTCCATGTGCTTTTTGATCTTAGGCACAAGCTCCTCGTATTGTTCTTTTGTATATTGTTTGTTTAGGATGCAATATTGGCTGTTCTTCATGCCTGTGCAACCGAACAGATCGGAAGATGCATAGCAATTCATGCAATATTCCAACGCTCGGACCTCCAGCCAGCATTCGACGCAAAACTTCATGTCCGCTGCGCCCCAGCCGCAAATTGAAGATTCGTACATGAGGGTCGCATTGGAGCCGGCGATACTGCAGTCCATGCAATCTTTGGATGACGGCACCTGCGAATATTGAACATATCTCAAATCCTGGCATTCACGGATGATGTATCCTTTTTGCACGTTCTTGGAATGGGTAATGTACTCTCCTTGAACGTTGTCGTTTTGGACTCCCTGTATATATTTGCAAGGATTCTCTTTCCAAAATTTTTCGGCTGCAACCTTGGCGCGCTGAAGGCCATGCCATGTATCCAGCTGTATCTCCTCGATCTTTTTCTCGTATTCCTCTCTAGAGTATTGTACGTTGAATATGCAATATTTCTGTAGACGTAAATTGGCGCAACCGAAGCAACTGGAGCAGCCGCGGCAATCTTTCGAGAACCAAACGTCGGTGCAGTCATCGCATTGCACGGAAAAATGCGTACGGTAGGAATTGGTCAGCCAAAAGGAGCCATAGCACCTCTCGCATTTTTGAATGTGGGAGTCGTCGATGCAATTATTCGAAAAGTCCGTGCCGTGACAGTACGCGCAATCTTCTGAATGGTTGGAATTGAAACACAAGTAGCAATTTTTCAGATCCTCCGCATTGCCAGAATATTCGCTGTTCACGCGGTTTACCGCGAGCGAGCCGAGCTTTGGAACTACCTTGGACAACTCATAAACCTGGGCCAGGAACGGCCTGGAGAAATCCACTTCGCGACCGTAGCTCTTTGGATCCCAAGCATCCGAACGCCATTCCTCGTCTGTATATACAACTACGCCGGATTCTGGCGGATAAAGGCTGAGAAAATTCTTTCCGGAAAGACCGCTTACAGTTCGAAACAACTTACCCTCGTTGCGAAAGAGTATGCGCCTTTGAAATCGGCACGGCGGGCACCATGTAGGCGACGGCACTTGGAAGCGCTCAAGCCAGGCAAAGTCCTCCGGCGCGATGCGGAAATCCAGCTTGCAGTTCTGGCAAGCTTTTAACGAATCACCGTCGCCGTCCATTCCTTGTATTTACGGTTAATGCGCCGGATATCAAAAGCTCCGACGAAGGGCGTCGAATAGCTGTGATTGGCCTCGAGTAGATCTTCGACCGGCTGCAGGTTCTTCTCTATGGTTTTTATGAGCATGGCCGCCTCGGTCTGATTTTTCAAGTTATCCCCTTCCATCAGCATGGATTGGATAGGCCAGATGTTCACGCACGCCGCCAGGTGGCCCTTGATAATAAGGTCGCCCAGGCGCGTCGCTTCCTTGGTATCCTTGCAAGTGCTGTATATGAAGACCATATATGGGTGATCGGTATCCTCGACCTTTCACCCTCATTATACCAGCCATTTCTGCAACCTTTTGCGGTCCCGCGCGAGCCAGGCGGCGTTGCCGCGGACCTGCTCCAGGGCCTGCTGCAAGGTGCGTTTCGCGGACACCGGCACCGGATTGGCCCGGAAGAACCTCTCTATGTTTCGCGCGTCCTGCTCGGCATTAAAACTGCCGGCTAAGCTGACTATGCGCGCCAGAGTATGCCCGTCGCCATAGCGACGCACGAGGAGTTTCCAGTTCTTCTTCAAGAAGGCCCAGGCCAGGGCGCGGCCGGATGGGTTCAGCCAGACCGAGCCGATGATGCCCGGCGCGTCCTGGATGCGCACGTGTTTGGACAGAGCAAAAGCCAGCGTCTTTTTCAGGAGCGTCCGGGATCGGAATTTGCCAAGAGCGCCGCCGAGGCGGTTTTTCTCTTCGTGCAGCGCCTCTTTTTTATAAAACCGCAGAAGCTTGGTATGTTCCCGCTCGCCGCCGTTCTGGGCCGCGAGGTTGTAGACGACATCGCGCAGGTCCGGAGCTATCTTGTTCCTGCGCGCCGCGACACCAGCGAACATCTTTTGGGCGCGGGCGATGGTCGCCCCGTCGCCGTACTGGCCGAACTGGGACAAGACCAGGTTACGCAAAAGTTTTTGGGTGTGGTTCTCGTCCGGCGCCGCGCGCCAGCCCACCTTGCCGACGATGTCCGCAAACACACCCTGAGCAAATTCCTTATACGCTGGAGCGAACGGCTCATTGGCGATGAGCAGATACGTTTGCTTCAGGGCGGCGGCGATCTCCAGCCACACGAAATACTCCGTCTCTCGGTGGTAGTGGCGCGAGAACTCCAGCATATCCACCGCGGACAGATGGCCCGCCTCCGCCAGGGCCGCCATGTCGCGGATGAGTCCTAGGCGGTCCCCGACCGGCAGTTCCCCGTCCAAGATGGGCGCCGCGAACCTCTCCCGGAGCTCCTGCGGATAATTGGTCCGGAAGAAGCCGGTCTCGCCGGCGTTCAGCTTCAGCCAGGAATCCTTTTTCATCGTCCCTAGGCGACCGTTACGCTTGGCGAGCAGGGTCAGCCGGGAGGCCTTGTCGCCCGACTCGGCGTAGCGTATGGGTATCATCCAGGGCGCTCTCCTGGCGCGGTCTTCCATAGAGCGCGGACTGGAGAAAAATCTGGATTGCGCGACGTGAATACTGCTGTCTTTCTTGTTGACCGTGATGAGTGGGTAGCCGGCTGTCTGCGTCCAGCCGCGTATCATCCGAGCTACGGGCTTCTTGGCCACTTTCTCGAACGCCTGCCACAGATGCCCCGTCTCGGTGTTGGCGTAAGAATGCTTTTTCAGATAGTGGACCAACCCCTTGCGGAAATCATCCTCGCCCAGATAATCCGCCAGCATACGAATGACGCTCGCGCCCTTGGAGTAGCTCACGGCGTCGAAGATCTCGCTGATCTCCCCCGGATGGCCGACTTCCACCTCGATCGGATGGGTGTATTTCAATCCGTCCAGCTTCAGGGCCCGGCTCAGGTCCGCGGAAAAGAAATGCTTCCAGATATCCCATTCCGGGAAAATGTGGTCCACGGCCACATACTCGATGTACGAGGCGAAGCCCTCGTTCAGCCACAGGTGCGTCCACCACTCCATGGTCACCAGGTTGCCGAACCACTGATGCGCTATCTCGTGGGCAATGACCAGAGCCACCCACTGCTTGTTGGCCGAGGAGGAGTGCTCCTCGTCGAAGAGCAGCGCGGACTCCCGGTAGGTTATGGCGCCCCAGTTCTCCATGGCTCCGGAGGAGAAATCCGGGATGGCGATCATGTCCAGCACCGGCAAGGGGTATGGTATGTCGAAATATTTGGAATAGAAGGACAGGATCTTGGCCGCGCAATCCAGCGCGAACTTGGCCTGATGCTTCTTGTCCGCGGTGGTGAATACCCGGACCAGCACGCCTTCCGGCGTTCTCTTCTGAACATGTTCAAAGTCGCCGACGATAAAGGCCAGGAGATAGGTGGACATCTTCGGGGTCGGCGCAAATTCTACGGTCTTCATGCCGTCCGGTCCGCGCCGCACGGCAACGGGGATAGTGTTGGAGATGGCCACCTTGTCCTTGGGGATCACGAAGGTGACTTCGAACACAGCCTTGGCCGCCGGCTCGTCGAGGCACGGGAAGGCGCGACGCGCGTCGGTGGCCTCGAACTGGGTGGTGGCTATATAGCGGGTTTCTTGGCCGACCCGGTAGCTGCTGCGATAGAAGCCACTCATGGAATCGCCTAATTTGCCGCTAAAAACTATTTTTAATTTGTATTTACCCCGCGGCAGGACCTTGTGAAAATCAAAGGTCGCCGTCTCGGAGACGTCGTCGTAGCTCACGATAGCGGTCGCGGCCAACCGGTCGCCCAGAACCTCCGCGCTCTGGATGTCCAGATCTTTGGAATGCAGGGCGATCCTGCGCGCTGGCTTGGCGAGAACTATATCTATGGTCTCGGAACCGCTGAACGTGAATTTTTTCAGGTTTGGCTCCAGCGTTATGGAATAACGCTCCGGCACAACGTCCCGCGACAGGCGCCTGAAACCTTTCATATCGCTCAAACCGCCTCGCCCTCCCTCTTATGGAACTCGGCGTAGATGTCTAAGAGAGCGAAGAACAAACTGAAGACCAGCGGGCCGATCAGGAAGCCGACCGGGCCGAAGAAGGTGATGCCGCCGATGACCGCCACGAACACGGCGAAGGGATGGATCCGCGCGCCGCGGCTGACCAGCTTCGGGGTCAGGATGTTGTCGATCAGCATGATCATCACGAGCCACCATATCCAGAGGAAGATCGCGGGCCAGAACTGGCCCTGGATGAAGAGATAGATTATGGAGGGCAGATAGACCGTGGTCGCGCCCACTGCGGGCACCAGGGCGGCAATGGCCACGATTATACCCCACAGGGTCGCGTTCGGCACGCCGAAGATCGTGAGGCCGATGCCTGCGGCGACGCCATGGACCAGGGCCACCACCAGGTAGCCCCGGATGACCGAGTTCACGGTATTCATGAGCCGGTCCAGGATAAGCACATCGTACTTGGCCGGCAACGGCGTGAAAGCGATGAGCCACTCGCGCAGATGCTTGCCGTCCTTCAGGAAATAGAACAGGGCGAAGATGCAAAGCACCACGTTGATGAAGATAGCCAGAGTGCTGCTGAAGAAATATCCGGCGCTGGCAAGAAGCCAATCCAGGATGCCCCGCAAGATGTCCTGCGGCCGGTCCAGGGTGTCCGGCGAGAACTTCTCCAGAAACCCGGCAATGGCCGGATTATTCTGCAGATCTTGCAGATCATAGTTGCTGATCCAGTTATATAAATTGGTGGCCTCGCGGAAGGCCTGCACGCCAATAAAGGAGATGGGCACGAAAAGGACGATGACGACCGCCAGGATCATGAGGACCGCCGCGATGCTCTCGCTCCGGATCTTCCTGACCAGCCAGAGGTACGGGTGGTAGAAGATCGCGGCCAAGGCCGCCGCGAGGACGATGGCCTGCAGGTACGGCCTGGCGATGAAAAGGGCCAGGGCGCCGATCAGGATGAGGAAGGTGAAAAAGAAATACAGCTGGTTTTTCTTGAGCATGTTTAGTTGATTATACAATATGCCGCCTCAGAGCGCCCGCACTGCCGCGCTGAATTGCTCCCCGCGGTCCTGGTAGTTCCGAAACATGCCGAAACTGGCGCAGGCGGGCGACAGGATGACGATGTTCCCCGGCGCCGCCAACTCCGCCGCCGCGGCCACGACCGCGGACATGTTTTGCAGGCCCTCTATTGCCTGGACTTCCCTACCGGTCGCGGCCAGCGCCGCCTTTATCTTCGGCCACTCCTGGCCGATACCGATGATGGCCTTGAGCGAATGGTCCGCGGTCAGCTCCGCCGCGAATTCCCGCCAATCGGCGCCTTTGCTGGAACCGCCCAGGATCAATATCTTCGGGACACCGAAAGAACGCAGGGCGGCAATGGCGCTTTCCGGGGTGGTGCTGATGGAATCATCGTAGTATTTCACGCCGGCTGTTTCGCGGATGAATTCCAGGCGATGCGGCAAGGCCTTGAAGTATTGAATGGCGGCGGCGGTGATCGCGCTCGGCACTCCCAAGAGGGCCGCGGTCATGGCCGCGGCGCAGACGTTCTCCAGGTTGTGCGCGCCGGCCAGGGGTACCGCATCTATCGGCAGTATCTGGCGACTCTGCCCTTTTTGAATCAACGTCACGAAACCATTCTCGACATATGTGCCGTTCGCCGGCCTTTTTTTACGGCTAACCGCGAAGACCTCCGCCTTGGTCATGGCCGCCATGGCGCGGGAGGCGGGATAGTCCATGTTCACGATCGCGTAATCCCCCGGTCCCTGGAACCGCACCAGATTGGCCTTGGCGCCGACATATTCTTCCGCGGTCTTGTGGAAATCCAGATGCTCGCTGGTCACCATGAGCACCACCGCGATGTGCGGGCTGCGCTCCATCTCCAGAAGCTGGAAACTGGAAAGTTCGTAGACAACAATGGAACCTTCGTTCAGCCTATCCAGGAAGTCCAGCGCGGGCGTGCCGATATTGCCGCAGAGGTACGCGTCCCTGCCAGCGCCCTTGAGCATCTGGTAGATGAGCGAGGCGGTGGTGCCCTTGCCCTTGGTGCCGGTCACCCCCACGATCGGCGCGGGGCAGAGATCGAAGAATATCTTGGTCGCGGAGGTGAATGGGATCCCTTTCTTCGCCGCCGTGACGAGCTCCGGCACGTGCGGCGAGATGCCCGGCGAACGGATTATCCCATCGAAACCGGTGAACGGCCCTAGTTGCCCGAAATGGAAGACCGCGCCAAGCTCCCGGATGCGCGCCACGACCTCTGTCGGGAACTCGCTCTCCGGCTTGGAGTCGGATATCTCCAAACGGGCGCCCATCCGCAAAAGGAAATCGGCCGCGCTCTGGCCTTCGGCGCCGAAACCGGCCAAGGCCAGCCGTCTGTCTTTGAAACTGGTCCGGGTGTACATGCGGGAACTAGGGGGCAGTGGTGGTCGCGGCGGAGGCCCCGGGCATGTTCAAGCGGTTGAATTCCTGCTGCAGTTCCTGGGTCCGGCGGGCCTCGGCGCCGTAGTAGAACTCGTACAGGCCAAGAACGCTGAACATTATGATCAGGAAAGCGATCACGAACTTCAGATATCTGGCTATGTCCACCTGCCGCTCCGGATCCATATTCCTAGGATATCACGCCGGCGACAGGGGCTCAAACCACCTCGACGTTATAGCATTGTTCACAATAAACGACCTCCGGACGCTCCGGGGCGTAGGAGGTCTGGAACTCGTTGGCGCAGGGGGAATCATTATGCGCGTGGTTCACAGCCGCGCAATCGCATTTTCGAGTCCACAGTCGCAAAGGATTTCTCTGAGCCACTCTCTCATAATGCCGGCAGTTAGGGCAAAGCTGTGGTAAGGGCAAGTTCAGATGCCGGTAGAATGCCAGCTCCGAAGAGATGAAGCGGAAAGCTTTCGTGCAATGATGGTCGCAATCGCCCTCGTGCAAACACGCAATGGTCTCGTTAAGGATAGAGTCTTCAATTTCCTGGATGGATCCTGGCAGCGTATTGCCTGCTGTTGTCGGCGTATAAATGTTGTTCTCGCGTTCACGCCAATTGAAGCCGCTTGCTACCGCTTGATCGCGATCCAGCGGAAAGTATTCGTTCGCAATCGTCTCATTGTATCCCGCAAGGCTCAGATCCGGAGGCAAGAAATCGCCGTAGAGATACTGGTTGCCATTCAAAACATAAGGCATCGCATCCATGTGCTGCACGATCTTTGGCACAAGCATCTCGTATTCCTTTTTGCTGTACTGCTTGTTCAGGATGCAGTATTGTTTGTTGCGCAATCCGACGCAGCCGAAAAGGTTGCTTGAACCGCGGCAGGTCCAGGAATATAGGATGTTTTGGGAGGACGAAACTAGCAGCGAGCCGACGACGCGGCTGCAGCCGGAAAAAATCGCAAAGGAGTTGTACATCAGTTCGGTGCCGTGGCCGGAATGATTGCCGTAGCATGAATCCTTCATGTCCCAGCCGCCCAGGAAAAAATGATGCAGGTTTTGCGCTGGCCCGGCTACATCGAAACTGTCTTTGACATTGCTGGCGTTCGATATATTGTCTCCGGTGCAATCCACGGATTTGAAGATATGCGCGTAGCGATGCGGCAAGGACCCGCGCAGAGAGTCGAAGCGGGTACGGACACTCGCGAGTCCGGCCCGCGTGCCGAGGGCGAGTTTCTCGATTTCTTTCTGGTACTCTTCCTTGGAGTATGCCTGGTTGAATATATAATATGATTTATTGCGCAATCCGACGCAGCCGATGCAATTGGTGCAACCTATACAGTCATATACGAACATGCAGTCGCTGCAATTTTCCACATAGCGGCCGAACCGGACGCGGTAGCAGGCCTCGCTATCGACCAGCTCATAGCATAGCTCGCATTTATTTACAAAGTACGTGTCCAGGACGTCCTTGCTGACGAAATTGAAAGTCGAGTAAGAGCAGTCTTCGTTGAAATCGCCTCCAAACACGAGGTAACAGTTTTTGTTGTCCGTGGTGAAATTACAGTAATCACTGTTGACCGCATTTAAATTTAAAAGGGCTACTGAGGGTACTTTTCTGCTCAGTTCCTTAAGTTGGGCGAAAAAAGGTTTTGAGAAGTCGTATTCTCTGCCCGCGTCCATGGGGTCCCATTCATCCGACCACCAAAACTTTATGTCGTAGACCGGACATTGGGCATCAGGCGCGTAGTTCGAAATGATCTCTTCGGAGTGCCCTGGAGCATCGCATTTTCGTTTGTAAAGCGTCCTTTCGTTGCGGAACGCCAGGCGCTGGGCTAGAAGGCATTGATGACACCTTCTAGGCTTAGGCACTTTCAATAACTCGAAACGAGCGATGTCGTCCGGTTCGACAACAAACGCTTGCCGGCAGGTTTCACACGTCCGCGTCTCGGATGGCATGCACTAACTCTAGCAGAACGCGGGTTCAGTAATCCAGCTTTGTGTCGGTTTTCACTGCGATCTTCTTTAGCCATCCCTCGTGGCGCTTGAATTGTCCGCTCAATATTTTATGTTCCTGGAAATATTTATCCGCTTTGTGGGCGTAAGCATCCACGGCCTTAAGAATCTTATTAATGTCATTTTTGTCGGCCATCTTTTCCTCGATTGCAGTTATCCTCCCTTCCACTTCGAATATCTTCATTTTTACGTCGCCGAAGCCAGTATTCATTGAATTTCTCAATTCATCTACTTCGGACTTCGAACTAGCAAAGCCAATTTCCATTGATTTCCGGAGTTCCTCTCTTTCAGACTTGGCATGCGCAAAACCGGTTTCCATTGAACTGCGCAACTCCTTGTATTCTTTTGTGTCCATTGTCGCCAGCATAGCAAATACAGATTAAGGAAAGTTAAAATCCGCCGCCCCTAGACCCTATATCAAGGGCTCCGGCGCCTTCTCCACGGCCGCGGCGGCCTCGCCGGGCTTCTTGCCCTCTATTATGGCCTTTTCCTGCGCGCTGCGTATTATAGTGGACTCTTCTTCCTGGATGAGTTTCTTGGCCGCGCCGGCGGGCATGGCGTACTTGTGGCGCGAGGACTCCATGATCTCGTGCTTGAAGGAGCGATGGGGTGCGTCCATAACCGACAAAGTTTCCGCCGAGAACGGGTCGTAGGACTCGCCGTCAATGGTCATCTTGACGTAAAACTCCCGCACCGCCAGGTTGATCATGTCCTTGACGTCAAAGACCGGCGCCATCTCTGGCTTCAGCTTGACCGCGTCCTCGCCGCCGACGCGGAAGATGATTATGGAGCCGGTGTTGCCCAGGACCGCGGCCTGCACCCGCGGGATGAGCTGGCCCACGTACTGGTGCGCGATTGTGAGACACAGGGCGTATTTGCGGGCCTCGGACAGGATGTTCTCGAAGGTCTCGGTGACCAGATTGTGAAACTCGTCCACGTACAGGTAGAAGTCGTGGCGGTCTTTTTCCGGCATAGAGGCCCGGGCCATGCCCGCCTGTTTGATCTTGGTGATGAACATGGCGCCGAAGAAACTGGAATTCTCCTCGCCCAGGCGACCCTTGGAGGTGTTAATCAGGATGATTTTTTTCCCCTCCATCAGCTTCTCCAGGTCGATCTTGTTCTCCTTCTGGCCGAAGATGTTGCGCAGCATCGGGTCGGACAGGAACTGGCCCAGTTTGTTGACCAGCGGGATGATGGCGTCGGTGTCGAACTTCTCGGACCAGTCCGCGAATTCAATGGCCCAGAAGCGCTTGACCATGTCGTCCTCGATGTATTCCACCACCTTCTGGCGGTAGTTGCGGTCGGTCAGCATGGAGATCATGCCGCGCATGGTGGCGTGCGGGTAGTCCAGAAGGGCCAGGGTGGTGAAGCGGAAGACGTGCTCCAGGCGCGGCGTCCAGTTGGCGCCGAACTGCTTCTCCATGACCTCGATCAGGCCCTGGGTCAGCTGGTGCTTGAAGTTGGGGTCCACGTTGGCCAGCGGGTTGAAGGACGCCGGATATTCGAAATCCGACGGGTCGATGACCACCACGTCCTCGACGCGGCTCTCGGGCACGAAGTCCAGGACGGCATCTATCACGTCGCCGTGCGGGTCAATGAGGCACAGGCCGTGGCCGTAGGCGATGTCCTGGCGGACCATGAGTTCCAAGATCTTGCTTTTACCCACCCCGGACTTGCCGACGATGTACAGGTGCCGGCGCCGGTCCACGCGCTTGATGCCGAAGACGAACTTTTTCTCTTCCAGCGCGGCCACGTAGTTGGTGCGACCGATGTAAGAGACGTCTTTGGGATCGTCCTTGCCGTACACCGGCAGTTCCGGCGGCGGCGGCGCATATGTGATTATCTGGATGCGATTGCCTCTGGCCATGTTATAGGGCTTTAAGTTCTTTCAGGAACGCTTCGTAAGCGGCTATGGACTCCTCGGCCTTGGCGGCCGTGACCTCGAAATCCGGAGTGTGCACCAGGTTGTTGCGCAGACGGTGCGCGTCCCAGACCTTGTCGAGTGAAGGGTACTGGTCGGACTTCACGCGGCCCAAGCGGTCGGCGAAGGTCTCGCCCTCCAGTCCCATCCGCTTCAGCGCCTCGTCCACCACGCCGTCCGCTTCAATCACGGCAAGTCGCAAGGAGTCCGGCGAGGGGTCTTTGAGTTTGGCCTGTACCTTGTCCCAGGCCGCGGCGATGACCGGCGTGGCGATTTGTGGCTTTTTTTTCTTTTTCTTCAAGTACCTATGCCAATTGTGGGGATTGTAGTATAGCTTCGGCCGGTACTTGAGGATCTGGCGGAGAGCGTAAAGAGTGAGAACCAGGAAAATGGCGCTGAGGACGATGAACACGCCCCGAACCACCTGGTACATGACAACCAGAATTTGGTTCTCGGCAAGGAATCGCGCGATGAAATCAGCCATTGGCCGCTATTTGAATTTGTCGATGTTGCCTTCGTCGCCGAAGATGGCCATGCCGGCGGGCGGGCCGCCCTTACGGCTGTCGACGCGCTTGATGTGCGGGCCGGTGAGGACCATCATGGTCGGCGGATGGAACAAGGTCGCCAAGCTGCGCGTGCTCAAATGCTGGAAACGCGAGCCCCAGGAGAGCCAATGTGGCCGGTTGCGGCCCAAGGTGCCCCAGGTGTCGCTCATCATAAGATGCCCGAAGAAAGTGTGCGGCGGGATCTCGCGATGCCGAAAGTCGTTGTATACCTTTTGCCGCCGGTATTCGTAGCGGGCCCTGGGGAAAAGGATCGGCCACTCCCAGATCTTGCCGCGGGATTGGGTCAGCTTGTTGCGCTTCAGCTGGTTCAGGTCGGTGTCGCCGAACTGGTTGAAGGCACCCCACATGGCGCGGCGGCCGAAGTGGCTGGTATATTCCTCGGTCGGCGAGATGTAGATGTAGCGCATGATGACGTTGAACATCGGCCGGGCCAGGTTCTCCTCGATGGCCTCAATGGTGCGCGTTTCACCAGGGGTGCGGGAGAGCACCGCGCGCTTGATGAGACCCAGCTCCTCCGGGTCAGCATCTTGGCGCGAGAGCTCCAGGACGGGCATCAGGCCGCCCGGAAAACTCGTCCTGTTGGCCACGCTCGGGCCGTTGTGGCTCAGGGCCTCGTGCTTGCGTTCGCGCAGCTTGATGATTTCTTTCTTGTACTCCTCGACGGTGTGCTCGTCGTGCGGCCCGAAGATCGGCGAGCAAAGATATTGGATGGCGGTCATCTGTCCCGGCTTGATCTTGGCCATCAGCTCGGTGAACGCGGAGATCGGGTCGTACTGTTTGTCCTCGTCCGGCGATTCGAAATCGATATAGCTCTTCAGGGGATAGGCGCCGCTCTTGGCAAGCTCCAACTCCGAGCCCCACATGGTCATGCCGTCGCGGTATAACTCCGCCGTGGTCGGCGCGTAGCGTTTCATGTAATCCTCGGTTTCCACGATTTCGATGTCCGGATAGAACGCGAATAAGGCCGCCTCAATCAGGTCGCGATAGACGGTCGGCACGCGCATGTAGAAATGTATCTCCCCGCCCAAACTGGCGATCTCGAAAGAGTACCAAAGCGTGACCTCGCCGTCCCACCAGTACTCCTTGACGTCGCCGGGCCAGTTCTTGAGATGGAAGATCTGGTTGAAGACCTGTTCCATGGCCTGGGGGCTCTTGGTGATCTCGCGCGGGATGAGGATCTCCAAGAAACTCCATTTGATCTCGTGCTCGTATTTCTTCTGGCGCCAGGCGAGCCAGGCGTTGGCCGTGATTGGCGCCAAAATTATGCAAAGCCAGAACCACCAGGTGTAGCCCCAAAAGACGCCGATAGCATTAGAAATTGTGCCCCAGAAGGCCTCCATTACGAATGGATTATATCATTCCCTGCCCCCCATCCGCTATCCGCTAGCCCCTGCCTTCTACGCTTCGCGCACCCGGTAGGCGCCGCCCTCGTCGCGCTGGAACAAGCTCTTGTTCTGCAAATTGACCAGGATGGTGTTGTGCTTGAAGAGGCGCTCCTTCTGAACGGCCTGGATGATCTCCGCGGACTTCATCGGGCCCTGCTTTTTCAGGATTCGGGCGATGACCTCCTGCGCGGTGCCAGGCTCGTAACCATGCTCCGAAAGGCCATACATGCCGCGGCCCACCAGCACGAAGCGGCGGTCCTTGATGAGTTCGTTGTGGACGGTGGAGGCAATCGCCAGGCGGGCGTCCAGCTTGGCGTCGTTGATGAGGCGCGCGATATCCTCGAAATGCACCGGTTGCTTCTGTTTCTTCAGCACGACGTAGATGCGGTCGCGGATGGTCTTGGGGCGCACCTCCGGCCATTCGGCCAGGCCGACGTCGCCAAAGGAATTACGGTGGATGCGCTTCGAGAGCAGCGCGTACTGTTCCGCGGCCGCCGGCGATATCTTTTTTTCTTTAACGAACGCCGTGAACTCTTCATTGTAACGGCCTTCCAGGATGCTGTGCTTCTTGGACTTCAGATAATTGATCCACTGGTTCAGGAAGGTCTCCGCTTTCTTGAAAGAGTCCTTATCGAGGTAATAAGAGGCGTGGAAGCTGTCATCCTCCGCGCGGAAATGGAACGCCTTGGAGGCGGCCAGGAGCAGGCCGAAGTAATTAGCGGTCAGGCCCTCGAACTGCCCGGACAGAGCGTCGATGAGTGCCTCCTTGCGCATCGCGCCGCCACTCGCCGCGAGGACGCGCTTGCTCTCTCTCAGGATGGCCTGGGCGGTCGCGAAACTCTTGGTGTTCGCGGCCACGGCGGACAGAGCGGACGATTCTATCTGGCGGACGCGCTCGCGGGTAATGTCGAACTTCTGTCCGATGGCTTCCAGGGTTTCCTTCTCGCCGCCATTGCCCAATCCGAAACGGCCAATAAGGACCGCTTTCTGGCGGTCTGTAAGGTTCTTGAAAAGAGGGTCTGTTAATTTGCTGCTGATTTGGGCCATATTTTTAGGGTCACTTGGCTAGAATTATATACCTTAAAGGCCTATTTTGTCAACTACCTCTCCGGGACCATTTCTGCCAGACGATGAGCATGGGGCTGGCCACGAAGATCGAGGAATAAATGCCCGTAATGACGCCTATCAGCAGGGTCAAAACGAAGTAATGGAGCCCGGCCGGACCAATGGCGTAGAGGGCCACCAGGACCAGGATGAGGGTCAGGGACGTGTTGATGGACCTGGCCAGGGTCTGGTTGATGCTGCGGTTCACGATGCCCTCGAAATCCCCCTTGGCCCGCTCTTTAAGGAGGTTCTCGCGGATGCGGTCAAAGACCACGATGGTGTCGTGCACCGAGAAGCCCATGACCACCAGGAGGGCCACCAGGAAGTTCGTGTCTATCTCGACGTTCAAATAATGCCCCAGGGCGGCCATGACGCCGGCCGGCACGGCCACGTCATGCAGCAGGGTCAGCAGGGTGATCCAGCCGTATTTCCAGGAGCTCACGGGCTGAAAGACCTTGCGGAAGGCGAAAGCGATGTACAAGGAGATGGCCGCGAGCACTAAGATGAGCGCGACGATCGCCTTGTTGCGCAAACTGGCGCCGACCGAAGGGCCGATGGACTGGAAGGATAACTCCTGGAAACCGGAGTACTGGGCTTGGATGACGGCGGCGGCCTTCTGGTGCTGGTCCTCGCCCAGGTCCGGCAGGCGCGCCAGGAAGGCGCCGTCCGAATCCACGCTCACGTGCACGTCGGAAGTGCCGAGCGCGGAACCCAGGAGCTCGTTCATCTCGGACGCAGCCGGACCGCCGTCCACTTTGAAGTTCCACAGCGTACCGCCTTTGAAATCTATTCCCTGCCGGAAACCGAAGACGGCGACCGCGGCGACGCAGACGATGACCAGGACCGCGGAGAAGGTCAAAAAGATTTTGCGGTTGCCGATGATGTTAAGCATTGGGTTTTTTCTTTGGGTCCTGGGCGAAAACATCCAGCATGAGGCGAGTCAGGGTGATGGCGGTGAACATGGACACGACGACGCCGATGAAGAGGGTCAGCGCGAAGCCCTGCACGAAACTGGAGGTGAAGAAGTACAGGATCACGGAGGTGATGATGGTCGAAGTGTTCGAGTCGCGGATGGACGGCCAGGCGTGGCGGAAACCCTCGTGCATGGCGCCGGCGCGGGATAGGCCGCGCTTCATCTCCTCTTTGACGCGTTCGAAGATGAGAATATTGGCGTCCACGGCCATGCCTATGGTCAGGACGAAGCCGGCCACGCCGGCCAGGGTCATGGTGATGGACACCAATTTGAAGACCGCCAGGGTCAGGGCGACGTAGGCCACTAAGGCGATGGTCGCGAATATGCCCAGCGAACGGTAGTAGATGATCATGAAGAGCATCACCAGCAGCGTGCCCAGGATGCCGGCCTTGATGGCATCGCGCAGGGCCTCCTGGCCCAGGGTCGCGCTGGTGGTGTTCTGGTTCACCAGGGTGATCGGGGCCGGCAGGGCTCCGGCATTCAGGTTCTGCACCAGGTCTTGCGCCTCTTTCACGGTGAAGTCGCCGCTGATCTGCGCGTTGCCGTCGGTGATCGGCTCCTGGATGACGGCGGTCTGGATGAGCCGGCCGTCCAGGAAGGTGGCCACCTGCGCGCCGACGTTCGCCGTGGTGTACTCACCGAATAGTTTGGCGCCCTCGCTGTTGAAATCGATAAGGACCACCGGCACTTGCGTGGTCGGGTTGAAACTGACCTGCGCCCCGGTCACGTACTGGCCGGTGATGCCGGTCGGCGCGAAACCGGTCGTGGTCCCGTTCAGCACGACCGTCATGAACTCCAGGGTCGGCGTCTCGCCGATCTGCTCGATGGCGGCGGATATGTCCTTGATGCCGGCCAGATCCACCACCAGGTTGTCCTGGTTGCCCTCCTTGGCCAGATACACCTGCGGCTCGGAGACGCCGAACAGGTTCACGCGCCGCTCGATGACGTCGCGCAGGCCGTTCAGCACGGAATCGCGGTTGCTGTCGGCCACGCTCGCCAGATCCACTTTATAGACCAGGTGGCTGCCGCCTTGCAGGTCCAGGCCGAGGCGCCAGGGCAGCCATCGCGCGCCGTATCCCTGGGGATACACAAAAATCCCCGCGGCCACCGCGAGAAGCACCACCAGCGTCAGATAGAAACCCTGGTTCTTTTTCATCTCGATCTCAGATGGAAGCTATTCTACAACTTCCCCGCGAAAAGGCAAACTTCAATACTGCTCCGCTCCGAAGACGCTGGTGGTCTCCGGCGGCCAAATGCGCAAGGCCACCCTGCCGACGATGTCCGCGGCGGCGAGAGCGCCCCAGCTCCTGGAATCGAAGCTCACGGAACGGTTGTCGCCCATCACGAAGTATTGGTCCGCGCCCAGGGTGATGTCGGCCTCTCCGGTGGTCACCGTCGACGGGTCCAGGTAGGTCTCATCCAGGACCATGCCGCCGGGATTTTCCGAATTGAAGATGGTCACCTTGTCATTCTTGACCACTACGCGCTCCCCTGGCAGGCCGATGATGCGCTTTAGGAGGTCGTCACCGTTCGAAGCCGGACCGTGGAACACGATGGCCTCGCCTCGCCGCGGTGCCCGCAGGCGGTAGCTCATCTGGTCCACGAAGACGTAGTCCCCGTTCCGGAAGCTGGGGCTCATGCTGGTGCCGGAGATGCCGTAGGGGTTGAAGACGTACTGGCGGAGCACGAAGACCGTCAGGACGGCCAGGCCGGCGATGACGATGACCTCGACGATGGACCTTACGAATTTCATTGCTTCTTATTATATCATGGGCTAATATCTCACCCATGAACGTAACTAAAATGAAGATAAAGGACTCCGAGGCGGAGATCGAGGGCGAGATCCCCTGGGAAAAGCTCGCGGCATACCGCCGCGAGGCGCTGGAGGACACGCAAAAGGACTTCGCCGCGCCGGGTTTCCGCAAGGGCCATGTGCCGATTGATATCATCGAGAAAAGCGTGGACGAGCACCATATTCTGGAAGACGCCGCGGAGCGGGCCCTACAGGACGCGTACCCGCGCCTCATCAAGGACAACAAGCTGGAGCCGCTCGGCCGTCCGGAGGTGACCATCACCAAATTGGCCGCCGGTAATCCCCTGGGTTTCCGCGTGCGCGTGGGCGTGGCGCCGGAGATCAAACTGCCGAACTACTTGAAGATCGCCAAGGAGGCGGTCGGCAAGGAGCCGGAGGTCGCCGTGTCCGACGAGGATGTGGATAAGGTAGTGAACGAACTGCGCCTGCTACGCAAAGAAAAGGACGCCCCGGCCGACGCGCCGCTGCCGGAGCTCACGGACGAGTTCGTGAAGACGCTCGGCGCCTTCGAGGGCGTGGCCGACTTTCGGACCAAGATCCGCGAAAACCTGAAATTGGAAAAGGAGAACGAGCGGACCCGCGAGCGACGCGAGAAGCTGGCTGCCGCCCTGGGCGAAAAGATCAAGATGACCTTGCCGGCGACGCTCTTGGACATGGAGGCGCAGGCGACGCAGGAGCGGCTGGAGGCCGACCTCGCCAAGGCGAAAATCTCCCTGGACGACTATTTGTCGAAGATGAAAAAGACCAAAGAGGAGTTAGTGGCGGAGCACCGCGGCTGGGCCGAGCGCCAGCTGAAGACGCGCTTCATTCTGGAGGCCATCGCCAAGCAGGAGAATCTCGCGGCCGACCCGGACGAGGTGGCCATGGAATTGCATTTCCTGCGCCAGCAGCACCCGCAGACCGACCCGGAATCGCTGAAACGCTACGCGGAGACGCTCCTGCGCAACGAGAAGGTCTTGCAGTTCCTGGAAAGCGGCGGCGCTACATCCTCTCCACCGAAA